>Ga0210003_1000131_pt1 | contig 64356 bp, 51 predicted proteins | sample LantaG_FD_182804 | JGI IMG/M metagenome (GOLD analysis project Ga0210003, IMG submission 182804) | Deep subsurface microbial communities from Baltic Sea to uncover new lineages of life (NeLLi) - Landsort_02402 metaG (SPAdes) (version 2) | ecosystem: Environmental > Aquatic > Marine > Oceanic >... | reverse complement strand
TTTGCAAAGAACCAAAAAGTAAAAGGAGGATACGCTCATGGACAAGAGTAGTCTAAAACAGGAAGTAGGTCTAGAAGAACATGGTGTTGGAGACATATTGGAAGAAGTTTTAAGGCAAGGGGCAAGGAAAATGCTCCAGCAAGCAATCGAGAATGAAGTGAACGAATATCTTGAGAAACACCAATCGAAACTGCCGCCTCACTTTTTGATACGCTTTCATCCCTTTAACACTTAATCAGGATGGGTCACTTTTTTTGCTTTTTTACCTCCTCATCCCTTAAGACCTTGCGGAGGACCTTGCCCACGGCAGATTTGGGAAGCTCATCCCTAAACTCTACAATCTTCGGGGCCTTGTATGCAGCGAGCTTGTCTCTACAGAAGTCAATGATCTCCTTTTCTGTTGCAGTCTCCCCCTGCTTCAAGACAACGTATGCCTTGACCGTCTCCCCCCTGTATTCATGAGGTATGCCTACAGCAACCGCATCCATGATCTTGGGGTGCTGATAGAGCACCTCATCGATCTCCCTGGGATAGATGTTGTATCCGCCCGCGATAATCATATCCTTTTTCCGGTCTACAATAAAGAAATAACCGTCCTCGTCTACCTGGGCTATATCCCCGGTGTAGAGCCATCCATCGCGGAGCTGATTCGCTGTTTCCTCAGGGTTATCCCAGTAACCCTTCATGATAAGCGGACCCTTCATTATGATCTCCCCTGGCTCACCTGGTGTGACATCTTCCACGCCATTTTCAATATCAACCAGTCGCACATCATTGTCAGGAAACGGTATCCCGATGCTGCCCACCTTCTTGAGGCCCAGTATGGGGTTCGCAATACCCAAGGAGGTAGACTCGCTCAAGCCGTATCCCTCGCTGAAGAAGATCCCCATATCCTGAGCCTGCTCGATAAGGTCCACAGGCATGGGCGCGCCACCGGAGTTCAGCAGCCCAAGCTTCTTTGCCAGATTCAACTCTGTGGCCTTGGGGTGATTGATAAGGGCAGTGATCAGTGTGGGCACAGTGGGGAAGAAGGTGATCTGCTCGAAATTGGCCAGGAGCCCCATGAGTTCATCGATATCAAAGCGGGGGACCAGGATCTGCGTGGCACAGTTGAACATGCCCCAGTTCAGCACCACAATATTCCCATATACATGGAAGAAGGGAAGCACTGCCAAAACCGAACGCATCTCCGGGCTGATAAGGGTGATGGTGGGATTGCCCCAGAGTGAACACGCCATGGTAGCGGCTATAATGTTGGCATGGGTAAGCACCGCGCCCTTGGGGAGACCTGTAGTCCCCCCGGTAAACTGGATCATGGCGGGGTCATCCGGGGCTATATCGATCTTGGGAATCCTTGTGTCAGAACACTCATCAAGTATTGCTGAGAAATGATGCCATCCCTCATCCAACTCCAGGTCTTTAGCAGTGCTCACTCCCATCCCGTCTATGTAATCAGTTACCTTGGTGACCACTATCCGGGGGATTGCCGCATCTTTAGAAATAGTCCTGATTACAGGCAGAACCATATCAAAGGTAATCAGGGTTGTCATCCCGGTAGTCTCGATCATGAGTTTGAGTTCGTCAGCCGTGTACAATGGGTTCAGGTTTACCACGATTGCGCCCAGAGACAGGGTGGCATAGTAGGCAATAACAAACTGGGGACAGTTAGGCAGATGAATGCCTACCCTCTCTCCCTTTTTTACCCCTAATCTTCCAAGCGCATTGGCCATGCGCAATACCTGCAGACGCAACTCCCAAAAGGTGATCTCTGTGCCATAAAAGTTCAGTGCTGGTTTGTCCGGATACGAGCCCGCAGGTAATTGTAGGATGCCCTGAGCAGGCAACCTGGGATAGCGGATTGAGGTGGGGACATTGTAGTCATAATGACGATGCCAAGGCCTTGCTTCCATAATTTTTTCCTCCTAAATATTTGTTTGAATTCAACAATCTAAGTATGGAAAAAATAAGCCCAGACCGGATAAATAGAAATAAATAATATAGCCCCTTAAAAAATCATTCTCCCCCTTCCCTTAAACTCCATTATATTAGGTTATATCAGCTACCAGACAAGATTATATCTTGTCAACAAAAATTATCTGCCAACACAACATGCATATTCTATGAAATACGCTTAGAGTATATAGCAATACTATATATAGAGTGTATATTCACGCTACCTATTCATATCATACATTAACACTGACGGTTTCGCAAAAAGTCCATTATACCCCATAGCCGTCATTCCGGCGGAAGCCGGAATCCAGTCTTTTCAAGTAGTTGCAAATCATCTGGACTCCTCCCAGACTCGATCCGGGATTTACCGGAATGACGACTTTTTGCGAGTTCATCAACACTGCTTGTATTATAAAAAGTTCTCTTGGAAGATCAGCCCTGATGCAGGATTTCAGATTAACATTATTTCGGAAATCGCAGGGCCAGGTTCTGACCTGGCCCTGCTTATTATTTACAGGCTGTTGCCCCTGGGCAATAACCTGTTTATTTATCGCTGCAGATTTTCAATAACGGTTGCAACGCCCAGCCCGCCTCCGCAGCAGGAACCAAAGATGCCGTATTTCCCGCCTCGACGAATCAGCTCACGCATTGCAAACATACAGATCCGTGCACCAGATGCCCCATTGGGATGACCAAAGGCAATGGCCCCTCCAAGTGGATTCCATTTGTTCATGTCAACCTTTCCGCCGGTCTGTTTTTCAATCTCTTTGATAACCGCAAGGTTCTGGACGGCAAATGCCTCATTGCATTCCATAATGTCCATATCAGACAGTTTTAAACCGGCACGTTTGATTGCCATAGGTATGGCATAACCCGGAGCAATACCCATAATCCTTGGGTCCACGCCATAGTCTGCACCGCAAACCCATTTGGCCATTGGCTCGTATCCAAGTTCCTCTGCCTTTTCCGCGCTCATCATCAGCACAAAGGCTGATCCATCATTGCGGCCTGAGGAGTTCCCGGCGGTGACTGTGCCTCCGACTTTGAATGCAGGGGGCAGTTTTGCAAGGTCTTCCATTGTTGTATTCGGCCGTACATGTTCATCCACCTTGAAGACAACCTCCGGGGCCTTTCTTGTCGCGGGAATAATAACAGGGATGATTTCCTCATCAAACTTCCCGGCCTCCATTGCTTTCCCAGCCATCATCTGACTGCGGTAGGAGAATTCGTCCTGCTCCTCGCGCGAGACATTGTACATAACCTGAAGATTCTCTGCAGTGATCCCCATGCCGATACACTCTTCAGGTACAGGGGAGAGTTCTGGTGCAATAGGCAGCGGCGGAATCAGACGATATGGCTGTACTGACATGGGAAACTTGGTAAAGGCCTGGCTATAGGCCTCCATGCCGCCTGCAATAATGATATCCGCATGATTTGCCATAATCTTCCATGCGGCATGGTTGATGGAATCAATGGCAGAGCCGCACTGCATCTCTATATAAGATGCTGAGGTTTCGTACCCAAGCCCGGCGTCAAGGGCTGCCCAGCGTGCAGGGTTAAGTGCATGTGAACAATGCGCTGCGCTTCCTAAAAAGACACAATCCACATGGGCCTTTTCCTTGATCTTTGTCTTATCAAGCAGGCCCTTGATCCCAATGCCGCCCAGCTTTGAGGCAAAAATATCTTTAAGTGTTCCACCCATGCGCCCAAATGCTGTCCGCATCCCTTCCACAATTATAACTTCTCTCATGATTCTACCTCCTGTTTAATGATCTTTTATCTAAGTAATGCTAGCGTATACCTGACGTATAGTGTTGCTATACACTCTAAATCTATCCTATAGAATATACTCAATGTGTTGTCAAATATCTTTTATTGACGATCTATGTTTTATCTGTTATTAAATAGATCTTAAGAAGATCTGTGGCCTTTTAACTGCCATTCCGTTAGGTATATCGGATTTTGTATGTAGGGAAAGGAGGTAAGAAATGAGGATTAGTGAATTAGTCAAGCGCACTCAAGCCTCAAAAGAGACCATCCACTATTACATCCGTGAAGGAGTCCTTCCGAAACCCCGTAAACCAGGAAAGAATGTTGCGGATTATAACGAGAACTATGTCGAGAAGATTCTCATGATTAAAGAGCTTCAGGACAAACATTTCCTTCCGCTTTCTGTAATCAAAAAGATCATTAAGCAGCAAAAAAAGAAATCTTTGCCAGAGCAGGCCTCTCTGCGGGTTCAAAGCAAATATTACAAGCCCGTTGATCTATTTCTCTCCAGAGAGATCACTGGAAAAGAGGCCTTCTGCCAAGCCACAGGCATTGGGCAGAAATGGCTTGAAAAGATGGAGCAGTGGGGCGTTATCACCCAGGAATCCAAGGAGGGCCACCCTACCTACTCCCCGGATGACGTGGTTATAGGGAAATTGATTGTTGATATGGACCGCCTGGGCTTTGGGCCAAAGGACGGCCATGATCCTGAGGATCTAAGGCATATTGCCGATTTTGTCCGCGAATTCGTGATGTCCTCATTTAAAAATTATATACAAATTCATTTGCAAAATCTGGCCCCATTGGAGTTATCAGAAATATACAAAGAGGCTACAGAGGTAATGGGCCTTTTTTTCTATCACCTCTATCGTAAATTTGTCAGGGAAGAGAGCGGTCGCTTTCTCAAATCCATCGAAAAAGAGGAAGGCTGATAGAAGGGGCCTTACAAAAAATCAAATCGAAAATTATTGTTTAAGGCTTCCTACCTATAACGTAAATGTAGATTAGTTGACGGGTTAATAACTTGACAATCTCATAAAAAGCTCCACTATGCCGACGCGTCGGCATTATAATGGAAAGTAACTTACATAATGTGTCATTTCGAACGAATGTGAGAAATCTTAGATTTCTCGTCGTTGCACTCCTCGAAATGACAGACAGGGTGCTCGAAATGACAAGGTATTGGGACTTTTTACGAAACCATCAACTTGAGCTACAGGCTAAAATGGAATGTCATCAAACCCGCCCTTGTCTGAATCAGGAGGAGACTCATCTGAATTGACAGGCGCTTCACCCGGAATGCTCTGCTCGTCTGTTGCAGGCTGGCCTGCGCTCTCCAATGGGCTCAGTATCTGCATCTGATTTGCTACAACCTCTGTAGTATAACGCTTGTTGCCATCACGATCATCCCACAGTCTCGTCTGTAATCTGCCTTCGATATAGACAAGCTTGCCCTTGGAAAGCAGTTTGGCACAATTTTCTGCAAGCTTGCTCCAGGTTACAATCCTGTGCCATTCTGTCCGCTCCTGTCTTTCCCCTGACTGGTCTGTCCAGTTTTCGTTGGTGGCAATAGTAAAATTTGTCACAGCCCTTCCATTTTGAGTAAACCTCATCTCCGGATCCTTCCCGAGCCTCCCTACCAATATCACCTTGTTTACAGAGCCTGCCATTAAAATCCACCTCCTTGCTTTCTTAAATACCTCTTTTGAGAGCTAACAGCCTTTTTAATAATATGTCAAGATAGAGATTCTATACCTTGACTTTCTATGACTATTTTATTATTTAGTTTATTTATGTGGTTATGGTGGAGTTTTTCAGCCTTTCTCGGGTGCGCATTGTATATTTTATTATTCATTATACCCCACACAATAATATCTATTACCACCGGCTCCGGGAACATACCTCATATCATTGCAAGATATTGGGCCAGATGGACACTTTTCTGCTCTAATGTAAAGGTCCATGTAGAAGGTGAAGAAAACATACCCAAAGGCCCTGCTATATACATGGCAAACCATGTCAGCCATTATGACGTATTCTCTATCCTGGCTTATCTAAACGTGCAATTCAGGTGGATTGTTAAAAAAGAGCTATACCGGATCCCATTGCTTAATCTGGCCATGAAAAATGCAGGCTACATAAAGATAGACAGGTCTGATCATAAAAAGGCCATAGAAAGTATGAAGATAGCAGCGAAGCAGATAAGGGATGGAACCTCCACTATGTTCTTTCCAGAGGGGACGAGGTCATCGGATGGTAATCTTCATCCATTTAAAAAAGGCGGATTCCATCTGGCTATTGATGCTGGTGTCCCTATTGTGCCTATTTCAGTGACAGGATCCAGGGCGATTCTAGCCAAAGGTTCATATAAAATTAAGCCCGGGCATATTACCCTCAAGATTGGGAAACCCATAGACTCTGCCGGACATGATGTTCAATCTCTTATGGAAGAGACCTACCAGGCAATAACGCAGTATTTATAGGCAACCAATGATAACAGATATACTTTACAGGTGTCCCGTTTGCGAAACCTTGGATTGGCTTGATAAAAATGACAGATGCATCAACTGTGGCGCACACATGGAGATAACATCCGGCTTGGATGTCTCCATAAATGGGCAGAGGCAAACGATTGCATACTGGTATGACAAGATAAGATCTTTTAAGCTACCCATCTCTCCTACAGGGAGTATATTAAAAAGCAAAACCGTCCTCCTTTCAGAAGATACCCCAAATGGCATGTATAAAGGGCTATCTGGTATCACATCCACATTATTTGAAAGAATGCCCGTTGATAAAGGGATACTGTCATTATCTGCTGACAAGCTTGTATTTGTTGGAGATTCTACCAGGCGGGATATCCCCCTTCATCAGATTGTATCTGTAACCATAGAGTCCCATACTGTAATAGTTGTGCTTAAAGGTAGAAATACATTATTTTTTGACTTCACAGAAGAATCCGGGAAAAAATGGGAGGATTTTATCAGACAGGCCATAAGTAATTACTTCCCTGAAGAAGAGATTGCAGAATTCCATCCAAGGATAAGATTTGCGAGCAAGCTTAAGACAAGACCAGCCCCGGCAAAAGGACATACCGCCCTTAAAGTCCACACACACCTATGGTATAAAACAAACTTTAATATTTTACATCAAGGTATAAAGTGTATCTTGAGAAATGCCATAAAACTATTAATCCCTATTAACATAGAGGGCCCGGACAATATCCCGCCTAGTGGTGCTGCAGTATTTATATCAAACCATAGCTCCTTTATGGATGGTATAATATTAGGTTTAATCACAAAAAGAAATGTCTGGTTTATGGCAAAAAACTCCGAGTTCAAGCATTCTTTCATGCGGTTGATCTTAATGCTCGCCAAATCATTTCCTGTTAGACGATATGCCACGGATGTCCAGGCTATAAGAAATTCCATAAGGATAGTGAATAAAGGTCATATACTGGGGATATTCCCGGAAGGAGAACGCACCTGGGATAAAAGGATGCTTCCCTTCAGGCAGGGCTCTATTCGTTTAATACTTGCCCTTGGGCTGCCTGTAATTCCGGTAGGTATCTCAGGGGCATATGAACTTTTACCCAGATGGGCCTCTGGCATAAAAAGGGTGCCTATCAGGATAAAGATAGGTTCTCCTATACATATAGAACAGATACCCATCCCAAGACAGACGCAGGATCAGATAGAAAATATGAGTGATAACCTAAAGACAAGGATCACTGAGTTGCTGGGTGACAAAAATTGACAGATGTAAGGATTATCCCTTTAGGTGGAGTTAGAGAATTTGGCCTTAATTCCACGGCTATAGAAACCTCACAAGGCGCTGTCCTTGTGGATGCAGGTCAAATGTTTCCGAGATATGCCAGTGTGGGCATCGACCGGATTATCCCGGATTTCACCTACGTTGTAGAAAATCAAGAGGCCTTTGAGGCCATAATTCTCACACATAGTCACGAGGATCATATAGGTGCACTGCCTTATCTCTTAAAGGAAGCCCCTATCCCTATGTATGGCCACCCCTTTACGATAGAGATGGTAAAACGCAAACTTTCGGAATACGAGATAGATGGCGGGCTCACATTCCACCCTGTAAAAGCCGGGCAAAAAATCTCTGTAGCAGGCCTCGATATAGACTTCATTGATGTGGAACATTCTACCATAGGATGTCTTGCCTTAATGTTTCATACACCCCAGGGTATAATCGTTCATTCAGGTGATTTTAGAAAGACACCAGCAGCATACAAAGATGTCCCCTCCCCTATTAGGCTGTTTATGTGTGAAAGCACAAATGCAGCATCCGAGCCCAGGTGTGTTAATGAGACAAAGGCGCTCAAAAATATAGACCGCATCGTAAAAGCCACCTCTGGTATGGTAGTAATATCGACCTTTGCCAGTCATGTAAGTCGTATAAATGCCCTTGTAGAAATAGCCGCAAAAAATAATAGAAGGGCGGCAATAGTCGGAAGAAGTATGAATCAAGTTGTAGATATTGCCACCTCTACAGGTTATATTAACCTGGACACTAAAACTCTTCTTGACCCGGAGATTGTCACCTCAACCAAGAAAAACAAGGTTATGGTCATCTGTACAGGCACACAGGGGGAGATATATTCTATGCTGTCCCTGATCGCAAAAGGCTGGCATAAGATTAAAGTTGGCTTGGAGGACAGTGTTATCATATCTGCCAGGATGATTCCCGGAAATGAGCTGGCCATTGGCAGATGTATAGACCGGCTTCTTGACTATGGGGCAAAGGTTTTTTATTCGGAAACATCAGAAGTTCATGCCACAGGGCATGCCACACACGATGAAATAAAAAAGGCCATTGACCTGCTTGCCCCTGAGATTGTTATGCCCATTCATGGGGAATTCCGGCAGATGAAGGCTTTATCTGACATGATCCTCACAATCCCTAAGATTGCGTCTCAAATAGTGCTGCCAAGGCCAGGCCAGGTATGGACACTTAATGCAGAGGGGATAAATATTACAGGGGATGTCCCTCACGGGAGATGTTTTGTAGATGGCGAACTTACAGGCGATATTAAAGATGTGGTCCTAAGGGATCGCAGACATATATCAGAAGGGGGGTTGGTAGTAGCGTTTGTGGTGCTTGATGGAAATTCTTCCAATATTATCACCGGCCCGGAAGTCATGTGTAAAGGGGTGGTCCCCGCATATATGGAACAAGAGATTATAGACAGTGTTAAGCAAAAGGCCCGTGAGGTTCTCGAGACATCACATGACGTTGATATAGATGACGTGCAATCCTTACAAGCCTATGTGAAGGAAGAACTCGGACGTTACCTGAAACTCAAACTTGGAAAAAAACCCATGGTCATTCCCGTCATAATGGAGATATAGGTTGCGTGATTTACTTATTGCACTATCCTTGGGCACAATTCAGGGCCTTACGGAATTCTTACCTGTATCAAGTTCAGGACACCTGGTCTTGTGCCAGGGGTTTCTTCAAGGCAAATGGATAGGAGATGTACTCTTCGATGTCTCTGTACATCTGGGCACAACGCTGGCGATTATTGTCTTTTTTTTTAAGGACATCGTAGGCCTTATAAAAGGGATACTGCCTCACTATTATAATAAAGAACAAATGCATCTGCTCATATGTTTATTCATTACCACCCTTGTCACCGGTATCATGGGGGTGTTGTTTAAGGATGAATTCGAGGCCATGTTTTCAAACTCTATTCTTGTTGCATGCATGCTTTTAGTCACGGGCCTGCTCACCTTTTTTACCGATAGATTTAATATAAACTCAAAAAAGAAGAGTGATGATATAAAAGTAACCAATGCCGTGGTAATAGGGCTTTTCCAGGGCTTTGCCATAATCCCTGGAATATCCAGATCAGGTTCTACCATATTCGCAGGGGTAGCGGGTGGTCTTGACCGTACGTTGGCTGCCAGATACTCCTTTATCGCTGCAATACCGGCTATCATTGGTGCTGCGGCCCTGGAATGGAGCGACGAAGCCGCATCTTTAAATATGCTCCACATTACAGGTGCCGCTGCTTCCTTTATTATAGGGTTGATTTCTTTAAAATTTTTGGTATGGACATTAAGAAGACGTAAATTTTTCATATTTTCAATATACTGTTGGGGCATAGGGAGTATATATCTTATTATTAACGCATTGAGGTGATTTCGTTGAAGCAGGACGGGCAAGATTTAATCAAGAAGAGAATAATATCCCTGATTATCGCGGCAATTGCCATCTTCGTTTCCTTTGCTCTTATATCATACTCTGCATCAGATCCCTGCCTTTCAAACTATGCACAGGTAGAAAGCATAAAGAACTGGATGGGCAAATTAGGTGCATATGTGGCTGATGTCCTATTTGCACTCTTTGGAATAGGCGCCTTTTTCATCCCCATCTTTTTTATCGAATATATCTATAGATACCTTGCCGGCCTAAAGCGTGTTCGATTGTTAAATGCCTTTAGCTCATTAATTATATTTTTTGTGTTTATTATATTCTTGGGCGTATTCTTTGGAGAGGTAAAAATATATGGTGTCTCCAGAATGGCAGGCGGCGCCCTGGGAACCATTATAGGTAAGGGACTTAGTACTTATCTTAACCCATGGGGCTCTCTTGTATTACTGATTACCTTGCTTAGTGCAGCCTTAATAGTGGGCTATGACCTGCCAAGGGCATATACTGCCATAAAAGACCTGATCAGTGATTTAAGGCAAAGAAAAGCAACCGCAGATGCCCCTTCAATCGAGGGCGGGCAGGTCACACCAACCAGAAAAGATACGAAGAAAGGTATAAATATCAATAATCATAAAAAAGGGGGGTCCGCCCTTGAAAAGACAAGTCTTCCGCTTCAGACAAAGCTTGGGTTCTTAGGAGATTACAACCTCCCGCCGTTGTCATATTTAAGGGCATCTGAGTCTCGTGGCAAGTCTGTAACACCTAAAGAATTAAGGGCAACAGCATCCCTTATCACTTCAAAGCTCAAGGATTTTGGTGTGGATGGAGAAGTTCTGGATATAACGCCAGGACCTATTATTACCATGTATGAATTCAGGCCTGCCCCTGGAATCAAGATAAACAGGATCGTAGCCCTGGCAGACGATCTGGCTATGGTGCTGAAGGCAACCCCTGTAAGGGTGGTGGCGCCAATCCCTGGCAAGAATGCAGTAGGCATAGAGATTCCAAACCGCAGCCGGGAGACAGTATATCTAAGAAAGATAATAGCAAGCAGTGAATTTATCACCGCAACATCTTCGCTCACGCTGGCCTTAGGCACTGATATACAAGGCGCCCCTGTGGTTACTGACCTGGCAAGGATGCCTCATCTGTTAATAGCAGGGGCCACAGGTACAGGCAAAAGCGTGGGACTAAATGCCATGATCCTGTCTTTACTCTATCGGTGCAGCCCCTCAGTATTAAAATTCATCCTGATAGACCCTAAAAGGATCGAGCTTTCCCATTATGATGGGATCCCGCATCTTCTGCATCCTGTGGTGACAGAGCCTAAGGAGGCATTAGCTGTCTTCAAATGGGCTATCTCTGAGATAGAGATGCGCTATAAACTATTCAAAACCCTTGGTGTAAAGATTATAGATACATACAATAAAAAGGTGGTAAAGACCAATAAGGATGCACCAACAATACTTGCAACAACAATGAAGGACGATGCCCAGCTGGGTATCTTGCCAAAGATTGTAATTGTTGTAGATGAAATGGCTGATCTTATGATGATAAGCAGGGAGATTGAGGAGTATATTGCAAGGCTTGCCCAGATAGCCAGAGCAGCAGGCATATACATGATAGTAGCAACACAAAGGCCATCGGTTGATGTAATAACAGGCCTTATAAAGGCAAACTTCCCGGCACGAATATCCTATAGGGTGTCTTCAAAGATAGATTCGAGAACAATCCTGGATGGCTCAGGCGCTGAGCAATTATTGGCCCAGGGAGATATGTTATTCTTGTCCCCTGGTTCACCATATCTTAAACGCATCCATGGTGCGCTTGTATCAGAAGAGGAAGTAGACAGTGTTGTAGAGTTTATAAGGGAGCAAAAAAACCCGGATTACGTAAAGGACATAGACGAACATATCGAGCGGATATCTAAAGAGGATAACAACTTAGCCCAGCCTCAGGAATATGACCCGATGTATGATAAGGCCTTAGAATTTGTAGTAAACAATGGGAGCGCATCCATCTCGCTTATACAGAGACACCTTAGAATAGGTTATAACAGGGCTGCGAGAATTATAGAGCAGATGGAAAAAGAGGGTATTGTAGGGCCGGCTGATGTAGCCGGGAAACCAAGAAAGGTGCTGATAAAACCTTATCCGGAAGGGATGGATGAATAAGATATTATATGTATTATTAGGTATCGCTTTCATTTTACCAGGCCATGCCCATGCCCTTACATTAAATAATATACAGCACAGGTATGCCTCTCACAGGGATTTTACAGTAGGATTCAGCCAGGTGACATACCAACGCCTTAAGGGGGGCGAAATCCACTTTGAGGGAAAGGTCTCTTATAAGAAGCCAGGCCATGTCCGTATGGATGTGTATAAACCGCAGAGGCAAATAATCCTACTTAAAGAAACCCAGGTGTCAATTTATCTGCCTGAAGAAGATGAGCTTAGTATACAGGAGATACCCAAAGAAATAGCCTCTCAAAATATCCTTGCATTTATGTCAGGCATTGACACTATAGAAAAGGATTATGAAGTTCAGATAAAGGATGACCACCTCTTACTCACCCCAAAACAGGGCCAGGGGTCTATCGTGGTGTGGGTGGATAATGATTATCTCATAAACCGGATACAAGCTGCTGATTTCATCGGCAACCGCATCGATCTGGTATTCCATAACTATATATTTGATCAGGGCCTGTCCGATGAGACCTTTTCCATTAAGCATCCGTCTTCTGTTCCGTGATCCCTGTTTTTATATAAACTGCCATGCCTGCGTGACAGGCACAACTAAAAATGAAAATATGTAATATTTTCTCCCCAAATGCAGAAAAATCCTAAATCCTAATTTCTAAACCCTAAACAATATCAAAATCCAAAATCACAATATCTAAACTTATTTTGCCTCTCGATTGGTTCAAGATTACTCATGATTCACTGCAAAACGCCAAGTCTATTCACTATTAACTATTCACTGTTTACTGTTCACTATTAACTCTCTATCTCAAAGAATGGGCAATGATCAGTTTTTGAACCTCGCTTGTCCCGGCCCCTATGGGAAAGACCTTGGCATCCCGCATATATCTTTCCACCGGGAATTCCTTCATATAACCGTATCCCCCGTGGATATGCACTGCCTCTCCCGTGACCTTAGCCGACATCTCACATGCATAAAGCTTCGCCTGTGCAGCCAACATCCTGGCCTCCCTGAATTTGCCCTGATCCCATAATGTCAATCCCTTGTATGCAAGAAGCCTGGCAGCCTCAATCTCCACCAGCATTGTGACAAGCTTATCCTGTATCATCTCAAAATTAAATATTGGCTGGCCAAACTGCTCCCTTTCCTTGGAATATCTAAGGGATGCATCAAAGGCAGCCTGGGCAATACCTATAGCAAGACAGCTCCACAAAAATCTCTCCACATCAAGCCCGGAAAACATCTGCCCCAATCCTTTGCCTTCAACGCCCCCCATGAGATTTTCTTCAGGCACATGGCAATCTTCCATTATGATCTCGCCTGTGGGCGATGATCGCAGACCCATCTTTGAAAGCTTTCTCCCTACCTGATACCCGGGAAAATCCTTCTCTACTATAAAGGCACATAACCCATTTGCGCCGATAGACGGGTCTGTTGTGGCATATATAAGGGCTATATCTGCAATAGGCGCATTGGATATAAATGTCTTGGTGCCATTTAAAATATATTCATTACCTACCTTGCGGGCACTTGTCTTTAAGGATGTGGCATCTGATCCGGCGCCTGGTTCTGTTAGGCCCATGCAACCTCTTTTTTCGCCTTTTGCCATGATTGGCAGATACTTCTTCTTTTGTTCTTCAGTGCCATTACGGGCAATGTTATTGGCACAAAGTAGACTATGTGCCCCAAAAACCGTGGCCACGCCGGCATCAACCTTTCCCAATTCCTCCCCCATCAGTCCAAAGGAAAGGTAGTCTGTGTGCATACCATCATACTCAGGAGGTATACCCATACCCAAGAACCCCAGGGGCTTTGCCTTCTCCCACAGGTCTTCTATAAATTTTTCTTCCAAGTCCATCTCTTCCACTAAGGGAGCTATCTCCTTTTCGCTAAACTTCCGAACCGTTTCCTTAAGCATCTTTTGCTCATCAGTTAGATCAAAATTCATATTCACACTCCTTTTATTTTTATTCACTCCTCAAAATATATCCCTGACCCCCACTAAAAATCAGGGTACATATTAACCTGGAGATATAACTATATTGCTAAATATTTCAGAAAAAAATTATACGTTATAAAGACTGACTTGTAAATCAATAAATACCAAAAAATTCAACCCAAGGAAGAAAAAGGGGATAGTGAATAGACTTATTTCCAGGTAATGTCCGAAGTGTAGTTTATATGAAAACAGGGGTCGGGGATCAGGGGATTGAAATACATATTCTAGCGCCTGTCGGAGATAATCCCCCCTTGAGGGGGAAGAGAAAAAAATCCCCCCTTGAGGGGGGAGAGAAGAAAGTCCCCCCTTGAGGGGGGGTGTTACCGTCCAATAACATCCCCCTGGCCCCCTTCAAAGGGGGAATTAGAGGGGTGTTACCCCTTCAAAGGGGGAATCTGTCCGTGCAGATTAAGGGATTTTGTTGTGAGCGTGGATCGCTCATGCGGGTTTATATAAAAATAAACCATGAGTAATCTTGAGGTAATCGAGAGGCAAAATAAGTTTAGATATTGTGATTTTGGATTTTGATATTGTTTAGGGTTTAGGAATTAGGATTTAGGATTTTTCTGCATTTGGGGAGAAAATAACACATATCTTTCCGCTTTTGGCGGATGTCCCTGCTGTGCAGGCATGAGGGTTTATAGGCTTAATACCTCTAACTTCAGTCAGCGGATATTTCTTACCATCTTCGAGAAATCATAACAATTCCACGTCCAGATCCACAGGCTTATGAAATTTTACCCCAAAACTCTCAGGCTCGCTCCATACCACAGTACCTGTAAAAGGAATCACTTTCCCATACTTTTCAACATCCACACTGAGATTCATTGATTTTCCGACCAAGCCTATAACTGCGTGTAACACAATGTATGCCCCATCAGCGCTGATGTTCCTAACACGGCCAAAGATATCGTTATACTCCTGAAAACCACAAATGGCCTTCTCATTGATAGGCCTTCTATCGAGCCTTCTCCTTTCTTTTGCTCCCATCATTTATCCACCCCTTTGTAGGTATTACACAAACCCCATTTGCTTTTTTTGCAACACTAACCAGGCTGCAAATTTCTATATAAAACCACACTAAAGTGAGCAAAAACCATACCAGACCAGTGATCTAGATATATCTCCTTAGATTCCAATGACTTAGGTGCGCAAAACCAAAAATCTATCTGCAAAAATCTATAATAAAATGAAATCCTTGAGAAATTTCATTCTGTTTTGTGGAAAAAATTTACACACTTTAAAAACTGTGTGGCTAAGTCTTCACAGGTCGTTGCCTGCGGACGCGAAGGCAGATTGAATATATCAGTGTAGTCTGTCTCATATCAGCAAAGGTAAATATCATCAGAGAGTATGAATATAATGTTGGGCCTTTTCCGGGCCGCAAAGGTTGGTTTAGAAAAACCCAGGTTAAGCAGCCCCAGTGTGGCCGCCGCAGCCCCATGTATCTCAGGGCATCGCGGCGGGAAATCTCTTTGGTAAAATAATCGCGCATCGTCTCCTCCTTGGCGATAACCTTCTAATGTTCATGTTATCTATTTTTGAATCCTACCCTTGTTATGGGTATATTTACAGCGTGAGCAGGCGTGAGATGAACATCTCCATAAAACGTTCATGCTCCAGAAAAAGAGGGAGATTCACGGGCACGGCAGTATCTGTTTGCGCAAAGGATGTGTGCTTTTTCAGATTGAAGATTCGTCCTGATCGAATGCCTGATTCCTCGACACGGAAGCCGCAGGGGTTCTCATCAAACAGTGACCTGTCCACAAGAAAGGCGGCGGCAACCACATCCCATGGAAAGAATCCTTTTTTGCGAAAGAACACCTTTTTGTTGAGATTCAGCCAATGAGGTATCTCTTCTGCCAGATACTTTGATACGGCGCGCGTGTCCTGTTGAAACCGCTTAAGATGCTTGTCTTGAAAAACCGCATGCGTACACACATCACTGGTGATCACGGTTTTGGAGATGGGATATGAAGTGACAAGCGATGCGGCTTTACCGTCCAGGTGAAAGTTGAACTCTCCGATGTACGCAAAAATACCGAAATTAACAGAGCCGCCCATAATTATTAATTCTCTGAGATTCCCGGCAAAGGTTTTATCTAACATCATTGCGGTGGCAACATTAGTGAGGGGGGCAACCGCGAGCAGAGAAATTTCGCCTGGGTTCTTGTTGACGGTTTCCAGCATAAAATCGGCTGCCGGGTTGGATTTGCCTAGATCATGTTTCGATTGGGCCCCGAGATAAACAGGAATATCCCTCTGTGCTACTTTCAGTACTTCTTGAGCAACCCTGTATCCGAGCGGTGCCTTAACATTTCCGAAATTGACAGTGATCCCCTCTAATGTCACTTCAGGTGATGCCAGGAGAAACAGAATTGCCAGGCCGTCATCTATATCGCGGAATCTAACGCCAATGGCCGGGTCCGAATCAATAATCACCCGTTTCTTTTGCATTTATGACCTCCCTAAAATAAGGACAGGATTTTTTGGTTACATGCGATCATGGTTTTGGGCCCTTGTCTCTAGTTTTACTGTCTCGGTCTCATTCATGTTTGGAATGGAATCAGCAGCCCCTTTTTTTGTAATACAAAGCGCTGAGGCCTTGCATCCTATGGCCAGGGCATTGTGTGGAGTTGCTCCATGTATCAGGGCTCCGACAAAAAATCCAATAAATGTATCACCTGCAGCAGTGGTATCGACAGGTGTTACGTCATATGCAGGCACATGAAGCGTTTGCTTGTCATCTGCGTACATCACCCCGTTTTCACCGAGTGTGAGCACGATAGCAGCATGGGGATAGCTCTCTTTCATAGATGCGATGATATCGTCAGGAAAAGTTTTTTTCGTGAGTTGAGCCCCTTCAACTTCGTTAACAATAAAGATATCCACAGCATCTAATGGATACGAAAACACATCTTCATTCATTGGGGCAGGATTAAAGACTATGGTCATTTTTCGGGAATGTGCGATGGAAATGATATCAGATATTGCACTGATCTCATTTTGCACTAAAAGATAATCTCCCCGGGAAAAATGAGATAGCCTTTCTCTGGCTAAGTTGTGGTCTATTTCCTTGTTTGCACCACCAAACAGAAAAATGGCATTGTCTCCGGAAGGGGTAACCTGAATAACAGCATGGCCGGTGGTGCTATCGGATGATTCGATAAAGGTTGTGTCTACCCCGATTTTTTTTAACCGTTCGATCAGCCAGGTATCTTTTGCCCCGATTTTTCCGGCATGAAAGACATGAACTCCGGCATGTGCCAGTGCTATTGACTGATTAAACCCTTTCCCGCCTGCAAACACGCTATAGGAAATGCTGTTTAGAGTTTCGCCGGGCCTGACAAAATGTTCGACACTGTAGACATGATCAATGTTAATCGAGCCGAAATTACATACTTTTACTTTTTGATTCATTACCTGTTTCATATTAAAGGGTTTGTCCAGCGTCAACTATTATTTGCCTTTAGCATAATGGGGATCATCTCATTAAGCCAAGTGGTATTGGACAGATATCGTGAGTGTTATCCGGATTTTGGCCCAACTCTAGCATCGGAGAAGTTAGAGCAGGATGGTTACAGAGTAAACCATGAGACCCTGCTGTGAAATTTACGTATTATTCGATAGATGACAGGTAGGATCTAAGGTTTGTTCTTATATTCTTTATGTTAAGCTTCTTTCTAATGCTTTCTCTGTGAGACTCAATTGTTCTTGGGGATGAATTCATTAATCCTGCTATCTCTTTTGTGGATTTACCTTGCCTTACAAGATTTGCCACCTGAATTTCTGTATGAGTAAGGTTAATAAACTTAGAGGACAAACTGCGCGAAAATGGTAAAATAATCTCACTCAGGTTTGACTTCAGGATATCTAAATAGATCTCCTGTGTGTTATCCAATCCACTCTTCTTCAATTTCCCTAAATAGGGCACAACCAAATTCCTCATATTGGACAATACTTTCTCTTCAAGCTCTATTTTATCTTCCTCCCTCCTCCTCAACAAAACTTTCAACGCGGTATTTAATTCCTCAAGATTTTTTGCATTGATCTCTAGTTCCCTCTCTCTTTTCCTCAGCACCTCTATCGCCTGCTTGTGCTTGGTGATGTCACGCAATACTCCCTTGCTTCCTGCATACTTGCCATCACTATCATAAGAAGCAACAACCTTTAGTTCCCCACGGATTTCCTTTCCATCTTTTGTCACCCAAACGGTTTCCATGGTAATTTCTCCGGTTGTAACTAATTCTTTCAGTTCTGATTTGAAAACTTTCCCCTTCTTTCCTTTACTCAAAACCTTTGTAATATGCATTCCAATCATTTCTTCTTTAGAATACCCTAAAGTCCTGGCCATTGATTCATTCACATAAGTAAAATTATCATTTTTATCTTCAATATGCATTAAATCACTTGCAGTTTCCATAAAAATCCGGAACTTTTCTTCGCTCTCTTTCAGCGCCTCCTCTGCCTGCTTGCGCTCGGTGATGTCACGTATGACCCCCAAAAATCCGACCGCATGCCCTCGGGAATCATACCGGAATTTCACATTGGACTCAGTGCAGATTGTGGATCCATCCTTGCATATCAGCTCCACCTCGATCGCCTTAAAGCGGGAAGGGTTTCTCCCCCTCTTTTTCACCCGGGCTAACTCTTCCTTAAGCACTCTTTCGGTTTTCTCCCGCGATGTGGGGGGCATCATGTCGAGAACCGACAGCCCATTTACTTCCTCAGCAATGTAGCCTGTCAGCGTAACGATTGAGGGACTGATATAGGTAAACCGGAACTGCATGTCCGCAGTATAGATTACATCTGCAACGTTTTCTGCAAGAGTACGGTAGGATTCCTCACTCTTTTTCAGCATCTCCTCTGCCTGCTTGCGCTCGGTGATATCACGTGCTATCCCCTGAATCGCAAAAGGCTTCCCATCATGATGAAGGAGATGTGCTTCAGTCTCTATATATACATATCCCCCGTCCTTCCGCTTTAATCTATACTCACACATATCTTTCTGAAAACCTACTTCTAAGATCTTTTCAACCGCGTTAACGGCCTTGGGAATTTGGTCTTTTCTTAGCAATGATGCAAAATTAAGAGATGTTATTTCCTCCTTTGTGTAACCTAGAAAATCTAAAGCAGCTTGATTTGCATCAATGAAATTCCCTTGGAGATCATGAGTGAAGATAAAATCATGCGAATGTTCGAACAGGGCCTTATACCGAGCGCAGATTTCTTTTAGATCCTCCACTTGCTCGTGGCTAGTGGCCACCTTTTCTATTGTCTTAACCCTTTGTTCCAATCCCCCATAGGTTGGCTTTTTGACCATTAGAATATCCTCCTATTGCAACAAAAATAAAAAAGGGCATACATACACGTGCATCTTTATTATCGATACCAAGTATGCGCCCTTACCTGTACCATAAAAATCCCCCTGGTTCGGGTTATGTTTCGACTTGATCTCTTTTTCTATACTATTAGACGACAATTGTCAAAATACTGTGATATTATTGTGTTAGCAAAGCTAATATGTCCCCTTAAGGAAAACTGGGGTCAGCCGAAATCGTCTAACCCCTCTATATTACTGGTGGGCCATGATGGGCTCGAACCATCGACCTACGGATTAAGAGTCCGTTGCTCTACCAGTTGAGCTAATGGCCCATACTATTACCTGGTACGCCCGGGGCGATTCGAACGCCCGACCTGCGGATTCGAAGTCCGACGCTCTATCCACTGAGCTACGGGCGCACTCCTGGGGTGAGTGAAGGGGATCGAACCCTCGGCCACAGGAGCCACAATCCTGTGCTCTACCAACTGAGCTACACTCACCATACATACCTGGCACGCCTGAGAGGATTCGAACCTCCGACCTACGGATTAGAAGTCCGTTGCTCTATCCAACTGAGCTACAGGCGCCTGCTACCATTTTCTGGTCGGGGCGAGAGGATTTGAACCTCCGACCCCCTGCTCCCAAGGCAGGTGCGCTACCAGACTGCGCCACGCCCCGCAGGGAAAGGCTTATATCAAAGGGCTATAGGCAAGGCAAGTGTTTTTTATATCTAATACCAAGTTGCAATCAAGTCATTGCGAGGAGCTTTAGCGAAGACAAACCGGGGACCCACACGAAGTGTGAGGGGCTTAAGCGAAGTGAAGAATCTCAAAGTGTCTGCAACCAATGGGATTGCCACGTCGGCCTGCGGCCTCCTCGCAATGAATATGCTCTTCAATTATGCAAAGGTCTCAAGAATTGAACCTATTCTATCTTTCTCTTTAAGCTGAATGCTGATAGCTATTTTCATATAAAAATCTTAGTGGCCTATCGTTAACGGTTTCGCAAAAAGTCGTCACTCCGGTAGATCCCGAATCGAGACCGAAAGGAGTCCGGATGATCTGCAACTACTTGAAAAGACTGGATTCCGGCTTCCGCCGGAATGACGTTTACGGGGTATAATGGACTTTTTGCAAAACCGTCATTGTTTAAGTCAGTGGCAAATATAAATATTGTCCAACTATTCAGGTGCCGGATTCAACCCACCATTTTTACCCCAATCTCTCCAAACTACTGCAAGCCCTGCAAGTATTAAGGCGATCCCTATAAGTTCTCTGCCACTTGGTTGATATAAACCAAGGAATATCCATATAAGCCCTACAAAGCAGGGCTGCAAAGCAAAGATCAAGCCAACCTTTACAGGAGAGGCTACTATCTGTGCCCTCGTCTGGATCAAAAGCCCCCATGCAGTAACAAAGAGAGCTGCATAAAAGACTACCACCCAGGAAATTAAACCCATGCCCGGGAGAATGGCTTTATTATATACAAATATGGAACACAGGGTGGCTGTTGCTGTCTGAACAACCACCAGATGCACCGGGTTTGATTTCTTAACAAAATTTGCAGTAAGGACTATATGCAATGCAATCAATATGGCGCTTGCTATACCCACAATATCAAAGCCGGTCCATAAAAGGCATAAACCTATTATACATGTAACAATAGCTGCAATCTCCCTTTTTAGGGGGATTACCTTAAGTATAGGTATGGATAAAAAAGGTATCAGAACAACAGAAAACGATAAGAAGACTGCCTCTTCAAGGGGCGAGCCCTTTGGTAAAAAAATACCTTGAGAAAGGTACAACAAAAAGATGAGACACCCCAGGGTTATGCCTCTTGCGATGTCTTTAAATTTGATCGATCTTATATCAGCCCTATATATAATGCTTACCAGCAGATAGGCGATCAAAAATCTTGACATGGAAAAAAAACCTATCCCCATTTGTGATATTGCCCTTGGTGTTACTACGAGAGAAACACTTAAGATAAATGCAAGTAATATCAATAATACAGTGGCCTTTTCCTCACTCATCGCGATCGATCCTTGTCAGGATATCTTCCTCGAGACGAGCCATCTCCAAAGCCTTATCCCCTGATACGCCCTCATGTTCATATCCGGCCAGGTGACATATGCCATGTACCAATAATTCCTTTACCCTCTCCATAGCTGTCATACCCGCGTGTGTTGCCTCATCAGATGCCCTCTGAGCAGATATTACAATGTCCCCCAAATGGGATCCTTTTGGTCCGGGGCCTTCCTGTTGAGAAAATGAAAGCACATTCGTAGGCCTGTTCCTTCCCAGATACTTTGTATTAAGCCTCTTAATATACTGATCATCCACTATAACAATAGAGATTTCTGCCTGCTCTATACCAAGGACCTTTAGAGACCTCGCCACATATTCCCTCAGGATAGATATATCTATGGAGATGTCTTCCTGGAGATCTTGTATGTCGATAGTGATCACACTCCGGCCCTGTCATATGCCTTTATAATCTCAGATACAATCTTATGCCGTACTACATCGTCCTCTGAAAAATATACAAAGCTTATCCCTTCAATCCCTTTTAAAATCTGGGTTGTCTCAATAAGGCCTGATGTAGTGTCACTGGGCAGATCTATCTGTGTAATATCCCCTGTTACTACTGCCTTGGAATTAAACCCAAGGCGGGTCAAAAACATCTTCATCTGCTCTGATTTTGTATTCTGTGCCTCATCCAGAATAATAAAGGCATCATTTAGAGTCCTCCCTCTCATATATGCAAGAGGGGCTATCTCTATACTATCTTTTTGTATTAACCTCATCACATGGTCATAATCCATCATATCATACAGGGCATCGTATAGAGGCCTGAGGTATGGATTTATCTTTTCATAAAGATCCCCAGGGAGGAATCCCAGTTTCTCTCCGGCCTCGATAGCCGGACGCGTTAGGACAATCCTTTCAACCTTTTTCTTCAAAAGATATGATATAGCCATGGCCATGGCCAGATATGTCTTCCCTGTGCCGGCAGGCCCTATCCCAAGTACGATATCCTTACTCCTCATGGTATCTATATAGACCTTTTGCTGAAAACTCTTCGGGGTGACGACCTTTTTGGAAGATGCAATATAGATGTTATCCACAAAGACATCCTTTAGGTTCAATGTCCTGTCCTTGGCAAGCATCCTTACTGCATACCATACATCAGAGGGATATAGGGGAAAGCCTCCCTTTAAGAGTTCATACAGATCTTTAAGGGTATGTTCTGCAAGTTCCACATCAAAGTCATCCCCTTGAATCTCAATACTGGCCCCTCTCAACGAACATTTGATCCCTATTGCCTCTTCTAATATCTTAAGGTGTGAGCAACTATCCCCTGCAAGTTGCCTGAGGATATAGCTATCTTCAAACTCTATAGTGGACATCTGCCTCTAATGCACCTCTCTATCCATAGGTTCACCATATCATTCAGACAAACAATATTATATTAAAACATGCCATCTTACAAGGAATTTCAGATTTCTTGGGTTGCAACCTCTATATAATTATATTATCTACAACCTCATGTTTGAGGTAAAGGTCATTGATAAATTTAGCGCAGCACACAGACTTGTAGGATACGAAGGTAATTGCGAAAGGATCCACGGTCACAATTACAAGGTGGAGGCATGCGTATCATCTTCAGAGTTAAACCCCATGGGGCTGGTAATAGACTTCAGGTTGGTAAAAAAGCTGCTTGGCGGGATACTAAAGGATATGGATCATCAATACCTAAATGACCTGGATGCCTTTATGGAGCAAAACCCTTCAGCGGAAAACATAGCAAGGTATGTATATAATAGACTTACTAAAGACATACCTCCTCCGGTAAAGCTCTTGGCTGTGAGGGTATGGGAAAATGATGATTGCTGTGTTACCTATCGCAAAGAAGGCAACTAATAATGAAGGATGTGCAAAAACAAAGACCTGAAAACATGTTGTATGTAAACAAGGTAGGGGTAAAGGGGCTTTCTTATCCTATAGTAGTTTCAGATAAAAAGAAGGGCACCCAGCATACCGTTGCGTCTTTAAACATATATGTTGACCTGCCACAAGAATTTAAAGGTACACATATGAGTCGTTTTATCGAGGTGCTAAATCAGCATAAAGAAGAGATACATATAAAAAATTTTGGGACCATCTTAGAAGAAATCAAACATACACTGGGGGCATCAAGTGCACACCTTGAAATAGAATTTCCGTATTTTATAGAAAAAAAGGCGCCGATAACCGGCGCAACAGGCCTTATGGAATATAAATGCAAGCTCATTGGTATGGTGGGAAGAGTCAACGAATTTAAGGTTGGAGTAAAGGTTCCTATACAGACTCTATGTCCATGCTCAAAAGAGATAAGCTCATTTGGTGCGCATAACCAAAGGGGCTTGGTCAGTGTCATTGTCGAGTACACTAAATTCTTCTGGATAGAGGACCTGATTGATATAATAGAAGGGTGCGCATCTTCTCAAGTCTACCCTATCTTGAAAAGGCCTGATGAAAAATTTGTTACGGAATATGCATATATGCACCCTATGTTTGTAGAAGATGTAGTAAGGCAGATAGCCACGCAGCTCAACAAAAGAGCTGAATTTTCCTGGTACTGTGTGGAAGCGGAAAACTTTGAGAGCATCCATAATCACAATGCGTATGCATACATAGAAAGCGCCAGACATGACAAATAGAGACAAAAGCACGGAGGAAATAAGACTTCCCGTAGGAAAACTCCCCTTGAGGATATTGGAAGGGTGTCTAAAAAAGATACCCATAGATGATAAAAATGTCCTGGTTGGCCCTCAAATAGGAGAGGATGCAGCTGTTATCGCCTTTGGCGATCAAACACTAATCTTTAAGACCGATCCTATAACATTTGCTACAAATGATATAGCCAGATATCTCATAGCAGTAAATTCCAACGATATCGCCACCATGGGGGGCATACCAAAGTATATGCTTACAACCCTGCTTTTGCCGGAGGCTACTGCAACCAATTATCTGGCCGAGGACATCCTCTCTGGGATAATAGAGGCATGCAATGAGGCAAAAATAACCCTTGTTGGCGGTCATACTGAGATTACCTACGGGATAGACAGGCCAATCGCTGTTGGATTTATGATAGGCATCTGCCCTCAAGGAAAGATTATCAAGACATCAGGGGCAATGCCAGGCGACCTTATACTCCTCTCAAAAGGCATACCCATAGAGGCCCTTGCTATACTGGCCAAAGAAATGCCTCACCCCGCCATAGGTGGAAATATAGATGAAAAGATCATCCAAAGGGCAAAAGACCTTATCATTGACCCAGGTATAAGTGTGGTGAAAGAGGCAAGTATTGCCCTTGCTCAGGGGGGGGTCACATCAATGCATGACCCCACTGAAGGCGGCCTTGCAACAGGGCTTCTTGAGGTGGCAAAGGCGTCAAATTGCGGATTGGAAGTGTATATGGAAAAGATCCCCATACTAGATCTGGCTCACATGATATTGCCTAAATTTGCAATTGACCCTTTAGGGGCAATTGCATCCGGGGCATTAATCGTATGCTGTAAGGAACAAAATGCCGGCAAGATCCTGGATGCATGGAAGGCTGCATCCATATCAGGCGCCATAATAGGCCGTATCACAAAAGGCCCTGATCTTGTACTGTACAGGGAAGGGAAAAGGACGGCCCTACCTGCCTTTGAAAGGGATGAAATCGCTAGTCTTTTCTCCTAGTATAGTAGTAAAACACACATGTGCCAATAAATACCAAAAGCCCGCTTACATAGAAAGTTGTATCAATATCAAAGATATCCATGACAAATCCTGCCAGCAATGGTCCCAGTATCATGCCAAAACCCATGGCCGCATCAAAGACACCCATTGCCGCCCCCATACCCAAAGACTTGCCACTTTCTACCACCATAGCAGATGCCGCTGGAATCGCTATAGCGCCTCCTATGCCCATGATGGCTCCTATAAGGAGGAAGGTCAAAAAACTACTCCCAAAAGGGAGGCCGGCCAATGCTACGGCGCCTATAATAGATCCTATAATCACCAGCCTTATCTCATTTGCAGAAGTAACCATCCTTCCGAAGGGCCTCTGAAAAAGGCCGGTTATAAATATATTTGCAGATATAAGGATTCCTATTTCTGCATTGCTAATCCCCGAGGCCTTGGCCAAGACAGGAATAAATGCCATGAGACCTCCCCGGCCCAGGGCATTTATAGCCCGGAAAAGGAACAGCCCCTTCATGGATGAAGATTTTAGGATTGCCCGAAAAGGCAAGAGATTAAGCCCTGCCCCTGTATCCCTTGAAACAGGCATAGGAGGCAGCATTATTATTGTTAGAGCAAGGGCAAATGCTGAAAGTATGGATAATGCATAAAATGCCGCGTTTATCCCCCAGAGGTCTGTAAGAACACCGCCTAGGAGCGGCCCTGCACCCATGCCCAAAAACAGGGCCATATTAAATGACCCCATAAACAGGCCCTCTTCCCCTTCTTTTGCTATAAGCCCCACATACGACATAGCAACAGGTAGTATAAAAGCAGAGGCAATGCCATGAATAAACCTAATTAATATAAGGGTTGAAGGGTCTTTTGCCCATACATAGGTAATAGCAATAAAACTATATAGTATAAGTCCAATCAATATAGGGGTCTTCCTGTTTGTATGATCCGAGAGCGCGCCGATTATCGGTGTACATATGGTCTTACTCAGAGAAAAACAGGCAAATATAAGGCCTATCTGTGTAGCTGAAGCACCCATTCCCTGGGCATATATAGGCAATATGGGAAGTACTATACCAACACCAAGCAGGACTATAAAGGTGCTTATTGAAAGGACTATAAGTATATCTCTTGCCATGGAAACATCACTCGCAATTGCGAGAAGGAATAGGGAGACTCTTATGCTTTTTACTCACCTAAAACCTGCGTTGCCAGAGATGTATCTCCCTTTGCATCTAAAAAATGTTTGTTTCTAAGTACATTTCCCAAAAATTCCTTATTAGTAAGAATGCCTTCGATAATGGTCTCATCCAGCATCCTGGACATACGACTTATGGCAAAGGTGCGTGTGCTATCAAAAGAAATCAGCTTTGCAAGCAATGGATCATAAAACGAGCTCACCTCACATCCAACAAAGAGATGTGTGTCCACCCTCACACCCGGGCCACCTGGAAGACGCAATTTCCTGACTACTCCGGTAGTGGGCATAAAATTCTTTGATGGATTCTCGGCATTTATCCTGCACTCTATCGCATGACCTGTTATATCAGGGGGCATAGTATCTATGTGAGCACCTGCTGCCACTAATATCTGCTCTCTTACCATATCCATACCTGTAATCATTTCTGTAACAGGATGTTCTACCTGAAGCCTCCCGTTTATCTCTAGAAAGAAGACATCACCTCCCTGGTCCATCAAAAACTCTATCGTGCCAAGCCCCTGGAAATTTATAGAGTTCATGATCTTTTTTGACCATGCCCACATATTATTCCTGATATCCTCATCGATGTTAGGTATGGGGGCCTCCTCGATAACCTTTTGATGCCTGCGCTGTATAGAGCACTCCCTATCTCCTAATATCTTAATATGCCCATAACCATCTGCGAGCACCTGAACTTCCAAATGTCTGGGAGATGAAATGTAATGTTCCAAATATACTTCGGATCTGCCAAATGCAGCATTTGCCTCGCTACTCACACCTGCAAACTGGGCAATAAGTTGCTCTTCGTTATATGCAACCTTCATCCCGCGACCACCACCGCCATATAAAGATTTTATTATAACCGGCATGCCCAGAGTCCTTGATACAGAAAGGATGCTGTCCCTATCGGATACCGGACCATAGGAGCCAGGGATGGTGGGGATACCCAAAGATTTGGCTACCTCCTTTGTCCTGGATTTATTACCTATTGTTTTCAAGACAGTGCTTGGTGGGCCTATAAAGGCAATACCATTTTCCTCACAACGGGAAGCAAGCACATGGCTTTCTGAAAAAAATCCATATCCTGGGTGGATAGCGTTGGCCTTCCAGTTTATAGCAGCACTCATTATGGCATCTACATTAAAATAGCTCTTTGCCGGCTGAGGCGGGCCTATTCTCACTGTCTTATCAGCCCATTTTAAATATTCCATTGAACTGTCCTGCTCAGAATACACGGCTATTGTCTCAATGCCCATCTCACGGGCAGCCCTTAAGATCCTAAGGGCCACCTCCCCCCTGTCTGCAATCAAAATCCTTTTCATAAAGACCATTTATGATGAGAATCCTTTTTAAGTCAAGTGTCCTGTAACCTATTCGCCAGGGGCGGACCTTTCGCCCCTGGCGAATAGGTTGAAAATATTTTCAGGATGAGAGACTCTCTCTTACCTACATCGCTCTTTGAAACCCCCTAATTCCCCCTTTGAAGGGGGCCAGGGGGTTGTTATTGGGGGTATAACACCCCCCCCTAACCCCCCTCAAGGGGGGATTTTCTACGGCAGGCGCTAAAATATGCATTCCAATCCCCTGCCCCCTGCCAAGTATTTTTCATATAAATTCTATCCCTGCACGGCATATTTCCCGCGGGCCGATGAGCCTTACCAATACGTTGTAGGGCATATTTCCTTTAAGCGGGCCGATGAGGGCATCGGCCCCTACAAAGCTTTGTGCCTATTTTTATATAAATAATACTCTTTAACTATTCACTATTTTTATATAAGAGTTATTGACACGCGGCATATTTAGGTTTAAAAAAAATGAGAGTTCATTCATTGAGAAACTCTACTATAAGGGAAGGAGGATATTATGAGTAGCTTATGGGTTGATGAGAGGGATAGCAAGTTTTTGCTGCATGAGGTCTTGAAGATAGGGGAAAATCTCTTAGGGAAGCCGCCATTTGAGGATCATGATGTAGATATGGTAAACATGGTTCTTACCGAGGCAGCCAAGCTTACAGAAAACGAGATTGCACCAACCTATCCCGACGAGGTTCAGGGAAAACCTGTGGAGGCAGTATTCAAGGATGGCAAGGTCTATGTACCTGAGGCCTACCACAAGCTGTGGCAGCTCTACTGTGAAGGCGGGTGGATGACTACTTCCGAGAGTTATGAAGTGGGCGGCCAGGGCCTGCCGAACACGGTGAGCGCAGTCTGTTCGGCCATGTTTCTTGCAGGCAACCAGTCATTCCTGATGTATCCTGGGCTTACACATGGCGCAGGCCGGCTCGTTGAGGATTTTTTTCATCATGAATTAAGGGATATGATCCTCGAAAAGATATATACCGGGCAATGGGCAGGCACCATGTGCTTGACCGAGCCAGGGGCAGGCTCTGATGTGGGCGCTTTGAAGACAACAGCAAAGAAAAATCCTGACGGCACATATTCAATCACAGGAACAAAGTCTTTCATCTCTGCAGGCGACCATGATCTGACAGAAAATATTATTCACCCGGTTCTGGCAAGGATCGAGGGCGATCTTCCAGGGACAAAGGGCATTTCAATCTTTGTTGTCCCCAAGATCAAGATAAATCCTGACGGTTCTTTAGGCGAACCAAATGATGTGATCACAGGCAATATCGAAAGCAAGATGGGCATCCACGGTAATGCCACCTGTACCCTAAACTTCGGTGAAAACGGCAACTGCATAGGCTATTTGATGGGTGAAGAAAGGCAGGGTATAAAGATCATGTTCCACATGATGAACGAAGAAAGGCAGGGCGTGGGCATGATGGGGGTAGCGCTTTCCACTGCTGCATATCTACATGCCCTTGATTATGCCAAAGAGCGGCTTCAGGGCGCCAATATCGCAAAGATGAGAGACCCGAGTGCACCCCAGGTGCCGATCATTCAGCACCCGGATGTCAGAAGGATGCTGCTCAAGATGAAATCCATCACCGAAGGCATAAGGGCCCTGACCATCTATTGCTATTACGCAATGGACAAGATACGGGCTGCAACCACTGATGAGGAAAAAGACAAGTGGCAGGGCATGATCGAGGTGCTAACCCCGTTGGTAAAATCTTACTGTACGGATATGGGCATGGTGGTGAACGACATAGCAATAACGACCTATGGTGGCTATGGATTCTGCAAAGAATATCCTGCCGAACAGATGATGAGAGACCAGAAGATCAATACCATCTATGAGGGCACCAATGGTATTCAGGCCCTTGATCTCTTAGGCAGGAAACTCGGCATGAAGAAGGGACTATACTTCATGAATCTCCTTGGAGAGACCCAGGCCGCAATCGCAGAGGCAAAGGAAAGTGATACATTCAAGGAAGAGGCAAAAATTGTGGAAGATGCACTCAATGCATGCGCTGCTACCGCTATGGAGTTTTCCAAGCTGATTAAGACCAACCCGTTTATACCTCTGATAGGCGCCTGTGACTACCTCAACTGCCTATCCGATGCCCTTGTTGGCTGGCTGCATCTCTGGATGGCAAATACAGCCACCAAAAATCTGGCGGATGCCACCCTTGATACAGACAAGGCCTTCTACACAGGAAAGATTGAAAGCGCCAGATTCTTCATCAACCGTACTACTGCGCTTGTACCTGCAAAACTTAAGATCCTCACAAAAGACGAGATAAGCGCCATGAGGATCCCTGAAGAGGCGTTTGCCGTATAAGAGCTAAAAAAATTGAAAAGGTGAGTTGTGTTGGCATAAATCTTTATAAGGTTTATAAATAAATAACCATTCATAAAAAGGAGGGTAATTATGGCTAGTTTATGGTTTGATGAAAGAGATGCCAAGTTTTTGATGTATGAGGTCTTTAACCTTCAAGACCTGCTGGAAAAACCACCGTATGAAGACCATTCCCAAGATATGGTAGACATGGTGTTAACAGAGGCTCTAAAGTTAGTAGAGAATGATGTTGCACCTACCTATCCTGACGAGGTACAGGGAAAACCCGTTGAAGCAGTATTCAAGGATGGTAAGGTCTATGTACCTGAGGTATATCACAGGCTCTGGCAACTCTATTATGAAGGCGGATGGGGGACATTATCAGACAGCCCCGAAGTTGGCGGACAAGGTTTTCCTATGACTGTAGATGGTCTTGTGATGAATATGGTTACAGCTGCTAACATGGCATTTATGATGTACCCTGGACTTACTCATGGTGCTGGAAAGCTGGTAGAGGTCTTTGGTACTGAGGAGCAGAAAAAGATCTATTTAGAAAACATGTACACAGGCAAATGGGCAGGGACCATGTGTCTGACAGAGGCTGGTGCAGGCTCTGATGTAGGCGCACTAAAGACGACGGCAAAGAGAAATCCAGACGGCACATTTTCTATTACAGGGACAAAGCAGTTTATCTCTGCAGGTGATCACGATCTGGCAGAAAACATCATCCATCCTGTTCTGGCCAGGATTGAAGGCGATCTTCCTGGGACAAAAGGGATATCAATATTTATCGTGCCCAAGTATAAATTAAACCCTGATGGCACAACAAGTGATGAACTAAACGATGTAATTACAGGGAATATCGAGGGCAAAATGGGTATTCACGGTAACTCTACATGTACCCTGAACTTTGGTGAGAATGGCAATTGCGTTGGTTATCTCCTGGGTGAAGAGCGAAAAGGTATGCGTGTCATGTTCACTATGATGAACGATGCTCGTCTTGAGGTGGGTATGCAAGGGCTAGGTCATGCCTGCGCCTCATATCTCCATGCCCTTGATTATGCAAAAGAAAGGCTCCAAGGCTCTGACATCATGCATATGGGAGATCCAGAGGCCCCAAAGGTTCCTATAATACAGCATCCAGATGTCAGGAGGATGTTACTCTATATGAAATCCTTGGCCGAGGGCATGAGGGCATTGAATATCTTCACATTTTACTGCATGGATAAAGTTGCTGCTGCAACTACTGAAGAAGAGAAAGATAAGTGGCATGGTTACATCGAACTACTCACCCCGATTTGTAAATCATACTGCTCTGATATGGGATTCAGGGTAACAGAGGTAGGTATTCAGGTCTTTGGTGGATACGGCTACTGCAGGGAATATCCAATGGAACAGATGCTGCGAGATCAAAAGATCTCTTCAATCTATGAAGGAACCAATGGCATACAGGCCCTAGACCTTTTAGGCAGAAAATTGGGTATGAAGAAGGGGCTATATTTCATGAACCTCTTGGGCGAGACACAGGCCGCTATTGCTCAGGCAAAAGGTATCGATGAAATAAAAGAAGAGGCAAAAATCGTGGAAGATGCCTTGAATGCCCTGGCAACCACCTCTATGGAATTTTCCAAGATGATGAAATCTAATCCATTTGTGCCACTTATCAATGCATATGATTTTCTCAACTGTATGGGAGATGCCCTGCTTGGTTGGTTCCATATATGGGAGGCAAGTGTTGCATGCAAGAAGCTAGAAGAGAGCCCCAGCGAAAAAGATGCTGCATTCTACAAGGGCAAGATCGAATCAGCAAAATTCTTTATCAACCGAACTACAGCACTTGTCCCAGCCAAGACAGAAATCCTTAAGAAAGAGGAGATGAGCGCTATGAATATACCTGAAGAAGGATTTGCTGGATAAAGGCCATTGCTAATTAAAAGGCAAAAGGATGAGTAAACCCTCCTCCTTTTGCCTGTATCTTTGCCTGCAGAAATTCATGGACTGCCAGGGATTTTGTCCGCTATAAGCAGAATATGGAGCAAGATCAAGACAATATTATTGTATATACAGACGGTGCATGTAGTAAAAATCCCGGCCCGGCAGGTATAGGGGTAATACTTATGTGGAAAGACCACATCAAAGAGATCTCTGAATATATCGGAGAGGCTACCAATAACATAGCAGAGCTTAAGGCTATACTCAAGGCCCTTACATCTATAAAGAATACGAACCTGCCGGTAATACTATACACGGATTCAACCTATGCCATGGGTGTACTGAGCGGATGGAAGATACATGCCAATAAATCCCTGATAAAAGAGATAAAGAAAGAGATGGAAAGGTTTAGCTCCCTGTCTATTCGCAAGGTAGAAGGACATTCAGGCCTGCCTGAAAACGAACGCGCAGATAAACTTGCCAAGGATGCTATAAAAGAGCATCTAAACATTCTTTAAGGCAAGCTTGCCCCTGCCCAATAGGTCATGAAGGTGCAGAACCCCAACAAATCTTGATGCATCATCTACAACCACAAGGGTTGTGATGAGATGTTTTTCCATCATGTCCAGGGCATCTATGGCCAGTTTATCTTGTGATATCATCCTTGGGCTGGAGACCATAATATCTCTTGCACTGACAGTAGTCACCTTATCCTTATACTTCAGCATTGCCCTCCTGATGTCCCCGTCTGTGATAATCCCTTCTATATTTGAATGAGACCCAACCAGTGTAATGCCTAAAGATTTCTCGGTCATCTCTTTTATAACATCTGCCACTGCTGTATCCAGTGATACAAAAGGCGCCTCTCCCCCCTTTATCATCAACTGCCCTATCTTGCTCATCAACTGCCTGCCAAGCTCACCTGCCGGATGTAGCATCTTAAATGTATGGGAATCAAATCCTTTCATCTGTGATACAACAACAGCAATGGCATCTCCCATGGCAAGTTGCGAAGTGGTGGATGTAGTGGGAGCAAGACCCAAGTTGCATGCCTCCTCTTCTACACTACATGCCAGCACTATATCCGATGCCCTTGCCAGGGGGGATTTTATATTGCCTGTGATAGCTACCATAGGTATACCTAAATCCTTTAGAGACGGTAACAATTCCAGTATTTCCCTGGTCTTTCCACTATTAGACAGTATTAATGCCATATCTGTCGGCATTATTGCCCCGAGATCCCCATGTACTCCATCTACCGGGTGCATAAAAAATGCGGGGGTGCCTGTGCTTACCATAGTAGAGGCAATCTTCCTTGCAATGATACCTGACTTTCCTACCCCTGTTACCATTACCCTTCCTTTCAGGTCTGCAATAAGTTCAACAGCCTTTGCAAAAGATGAATCTATCTGGTCTATGAGCCCCTCTAACCCCTTGACCTCAGCACATAATATCTCTTTGCCTGCCTCGATTATCTCATCAATACTCATACAATCCTCCCGATAAGATCATAGTCTAAAGAGTCTGTACATTCCACATCGCAAACAGACCCGAATTCGGCCTCTCCCTGATTTATTATCACTCACCCGTCAACATCGGGCGCCTGGAAGGAGGCCCTGCCTTCCAATAAAAGATCAGTCTCGCTGTGATAGCCTTCTAAAAGGACCTTTAATTTCTTCCCAACAAGGGCCTTTAATTTATCCCTGGATATCTCCTGCTGTATGGACATTATCCTGCCTTTACGTTCAGCCTTTACCGAATCCGGTATCTGCGGGGTCATATTGTAGCTTATTGTACCAGGCTCTGGTGAAAATTCAAATACACCTAAGTGGTCGATATACCCCTTTGATATAAATTCCGCCAGTTCATAAAATGCATGCTCATCCTCCCCTGGATGCCCGACCATTACTGTAGATCTAATAGATATCCCCTTATCCACGACCCTTTCTATAGCAGATTCCACCGCTGGCCTGCCACCCTTACGTGCCATGGCCTTTAAGACGTTATCTGATATGTGTTGTATGGGCATATCAATGTAAGGACAAATCCCGGGATTATCTCTTATGATATCTATAAGCTCATCGGTTATAGATGCCGGATGCACATACATAATCCTTATCCATTCAGGACCTTGTATCCCGGCAATCCTATTTAGCAACTCAACAAGCCCTTCTGACTTACCCACGTCTCTGCCATAACTCCCAATGTCCTGGCCAATAAAGATTATCTCTTTGACACCTGAATCTGCCAAGCATTTAAACTCTTTTTCTACTATCTCTACAGGCTTGCTTATCAACTCACCTCTTAAAGATGGGATTAAACAGTAATTACAATGGTTTGAGCACCCCTCGCATATCTTTAGATACGCACTTGTCCCAGTGGACACAAACGACCTGGACACTACCTGCCCAAAATGAGGGGCCATGTATCTATCATTTAGATCATCTAATACATCAGGGAGGGCATCATAGGTGCCTGGCCCTGCAAAAAGGCGTACACCTGTAAGCTCCTTTAGCAACTCCTTTTTATAGCGACTTACCATACAGCCTGCACATATCACATCTTTGCCCGAATCCGCCAATTCCAATATCACCTTTATTGACTCCTCAACGGCTGAACGCAAGAAGGCACATGTATTTACCACCACAATATCCGCATCTTGCGGATCTTCTGCCATCTCAAAACCAGCGTGCAAAAATCTCTCACAAATATACTCGGAATCCACAAGGTTTTTAGAGCACCCAAGGCTTATGATGGAAAATCTTTTCATATAAACTCCCATGCCTGCAAGGCAGACACAACCAAAGATGAAAATGCTTTCGGGATGGGGGTTCTCTCGCTTACCTGTATCGCTCTTTGATACATCCCCGAATTCCGACTCCTGACCCCTGTTTTCATACAAGTTCTATCCCTGCATGGCATATTTTCCTTAAACGGGCCGATGAGGGCAAAAGGCCCTTACATTTTCCATAAAACTATTTTTATCTTTTGTCTTTTTGACTCTCAACTCTCGACTCTTGACTATTCTCAATCACCCAACACCCAAAACTCAAAACCCAACACTTCTTTCACTCTTCACTGTTCACTAATTACTGTTTACTATTCACTATTCTTACATGTTTGGAAGACCATTCGAGATACCTTCTGATTGAGTAAATGGCATCCTGGATGGTTGAATATACCGGGAGCCCTGCCCTTCTAAAGGAAGAAAATATGGATAATCTTGCCTTTTCCATCTCAATATCATCCTCTGCGTATCTTGATAATACAGGGACTATTGGTTTACTCATGTCCTTTGCGGCCTCAATAATAGTATTTGGTCCACTTGCTATCTGATCTCTTTGAAAGGTAGCGATAAAATCCACAAAAAAATAGGGGATAATAATATCAATACCTGCATCTTGATCCAATGCCCTCATGGTATGGGACATAATATCAAAGTCAAAGCCATAGGCTCCGAGATCCACAGGATTTGTAGTAGAGGTGTTAATCTCGCTGATCTTCTGACTGATCAATTTTTGTGTCTCCTTTCCTAATTCCGGCAAAGACAACCCTCCAAGGGTCGCAAGATCAGCAAATGAAACCGAGGTGCCTCCCCCTGCACCTAAGAAGCCAACCCGTGAGCCTTGAGGCATTTTTCTACCTGTCCCTATCATGACAAGGTCCATCATCTGCTCCAGGTTATCCACCAGAATACCTCCATGCTGACGCACTGCAGATGCAAAGATCCGGTAATTACTTGACAGAGCCCCGGTATGGCTTGCTGCTGCCCGAGCACCCTGTTCTGTCATACCACCCTTCAAGATAATAACAGGCCTGGTTTTAGTTGCCGCCTTCAGCGCCCTGAGAAAGGCCTCCGGATTTTTAAGGTCCTCGATATAACCGGCAATCAAGCGTATGTCTTCATCGCCTGCAAAGTATTCAAGATAGTCTTCCGCCCTGATATCTATCTGATTTCCGTAGGATACAACCTTATTCAGACCAATCTGACGCGAGCTGGCTATCCGGGTAAAGCTGCTCGTAACACCCCCTGATTGACCAAAAAATGCAACGCCCCCTTTGGGGACATTATGTATTATGGGATCAAAACTCACCCGTGCATCGGAACAATACACACCGATACAATTCGGGCCGACAATCCTGATCTCTCCCTTCCTCGCCTCTTTTACAAGCTCACCCTCATGGTCAATATTACCTATCTCGCTAAAACCAGAGGTGTAAAAGTGTATGAATTTAACCTTTCTGCGCACCGCCGCCTCCATGACTTCTAAAGACTGCCTGGCAGGCACACATGCGATCATCAGATCAATCCCATCAGGGAGATCATTTATTGATGGATAAACCCTTTGACCATCAATCTTCTCGTATTTTGGATTAACCGGATACAATTCCCCTTTGTATCCAATAATCTTTAATATCTGGAAATAAGGCAGCTTTCCCGCCTCTAATCTCGGTGAGGCGCCAACTATAGCAATGCTATCCGGATAGAATAACCTGTCAAGACCCATATGTACCCTCCATTTTCGTAGATGAATGTCCATTCATTTTATCGCCGAAATGTCATTTCCGGTCAAGAACAAAGATTTGATCGCCTTTGTTGCAAATTTTTTACTTGCATTAATGCTCTATCACATTATTATTGTTGTTATTATTATTTTTAGGGGTAGATCATGAAAGGCATGATTTTCTCTCATCAAAGGCGTGAAAAAAGATTGCTGATTAAGTGTTTCAGTGAAGCTCCACGCCTACAAGGCGGGGCTTTACTCTACTTTGAGGGTCAAAGCCCCTCAAAGTCCCCAAAAAGATTGCTATTTTCTTTGAGTTTTACAAAAAATATCCTTGCCACATTCATCCCCACCTACAAGGCGGGGCATTTTGGCAGTCTTCGTAAATTCCTTTTGCCTATGATTCTCGCCTTTGTCTTCATCTTAACGGCCGCCTTCTTTTCTACTGTTGCCGCCGGCAAGGAACCGTTATCAATAAAGGTCGGCGCCTATGCGAATCACCCTAAAATTTTTATGGATGAAAACGGCAGGGTTTCCGGATTCTGGCCCGACCTCATGGAACATATAGCTAAAGCAGAAAACTGGAACATAGAATATATCTGGGGGACATGGAGTGAGGGGCTAGACCGTCTAAAGAACAAAGAGATCGATATAATGCCGGATGTGGCATTTACAGAAAAGCGCAATAAACTCTACGCCTTCTCTGAAGCCCCTGTTCTCATGAGCTGGACAAGAATGTATGCCAATCAAGAGAATACGGAAATCCAGTCTATACGTGACCTGAAAAACAAAAGAATCGCCGCGCTTAAAGGCAGCGTCAACCTTGAAGGATCCGGTGGATTAAGAGAGATCGCCCTCGGATTCAATCTGAACTGCACCTTCCTGGAACTTGATAATTACACGGAAGTATTTAAGGCAATAGAAGAAAACAGGGCCGATGCCGGGATAACGAACAGGAACTTCGGGAATAAAAACGCGAAGCATTTTAAAGTTATAAAGACGCCGATTCTTTTCCAGCCCATTAATATGAAATTTGCCTTTCCAAAGGATGCCGAATTAACCCCGTATCTTGCCAAAACAATAAATTATCACACAAAGCAGCTTAAACGAGACGAAAATTCAATCTATTACCGGTTGCTGGAAAAATATTTTGAGGCGGAAATCGCTGAAAAGACGGTTGAAATATTCCCTGGGTGGCTTAGCGCCGCATTAAAAACCATAGCGGCTCTATTTGTCTTTTTTATTCTTGTGATAATCGCAACAAGGATACAGGTAAAGAGAAAGACGAGAGAAATCCTGGCAGGGATCGAGGCTTTGCAGGCAAGCGAGGAACGCTACCGCAGTGTTTTTGAGAACACAGGAACGGCCACTGTGATCCTTGAAGAAGATGCTACTATCTCCATGGCGAACGTTGGATTCGAGAAACTCAGCGGGTACACAAAAGAAGAAATAGAGGGCAGGGATAAGTGGACCGATTTTGTGGTTGAAGAAGACCTTGAAAGGATGAAGGAATATGCCGCTGAAAGGAGAAAAAATGGTGGCAGGGCGCCAACAGAATACGAATTTCGCTTTGATAATAAGCAGGGCAGCATAAAGGATATATTTCTTAAGATAGGCATGATCCCGGGAACCAGAAAGAGTGTTGCATCACTGATGGACATCACCGAGCGCAAACTGGCAGAGGAGAGGATAACACACCTCAACCTTGTGTTGCAGGCCATCCGAAAAGTCAACCAGCTCGTCGTTACGGAAAAGGACAGGGGCCGTTTGATTCAGCGCGTCTGTGACAACTTGACCAAAACTCGCGGCTATCACAGCGCCTGGATCGTTCTCCTGGATGATGCCGGCAGATATGTGATGTCCGCAGAGACCGGACTGGGTAAGGATTTTCTACCCATGGTTGAAATGTTGAAGGGAGGCGAGTTCACCCCCTGCGGCAGGAAGGCCCTTTCACAATCGGGCGTTGTGGCAATAGAGGATCCGGCGTCTACCTGCGCTGACTGTCCCTTTGTCGACATACATCATGGCGAAGCGGCGATGATCATACGATTGGAGTACGAGGGTAAGATTTACGGACTCCTGTTTGTTTACATCCCTGCAGATTTTGCCCTGCATGAAGAAGAACAGGGCCTGTTTGAAGAGGTCGCGGGAGATATTGCCTTTGCGCTGCATGGAATAGAGATGGATGCTGAACACAATCTGATGGTGGAGGCGTCGCGTCAGAGCGAAGAAAAGTACAGGGGATTTTTTGAGGCATCGAAAGATACTGTTTACATAACAAGCGTGGACGGGAAATTTCTTGACATAAATGATTCCGGTCTTGAGCTTTTCGATATCAAAAGAGATGATCTGGATAAAATAGATGTAGCAAGGAACATCTATGCGAATCCTGCGGACAGGGCTGCCTTTGCGGAAATATTAGGCAGAGAAGGATATGTAAGATCCTATGGTGTCAATCTCAAAAAAATGGACGGAACGGTCTTCCCGGCAACCATTACCACAGTTGCAGTAAAAGACGCGGAGGGGAATATTGCGGGATACCAGGGCATCATCAGAGACGAAACGGAGAGGGAACGCCTTGAAGCCCAGCTCCTTCAGTCTCATAAGCTGGAGGCCATAGGACAACTGGCCGGGGGGGTGGCCCACGATTTCAACAACATATTGACTGTTATTCAAGGATATAGTGAACTTCTAATGACGAAGATCGATGATTCTGATCCTTCATACAGTTATATGAGGCAAATACATTCTTCTGGTATACGTGCCGCAACCCTCACCCGTCAGCTGCTTGCCTTCAGCCGCAAACAGCCAATGGAGTTTCGCCCGCTAGACATAAACTCTACGACCAAGGATTTACTAAAGATGATCACCCGCCTCATCGGTGAGGACATTGCCATACATACCGAGTTAGGGCCTGATATCCGGACTATCCGGGCCGATGTAGGGAATATTGAACAGGTGGTCATGAATCTTGCGGTCAATGCCAGAGATGCTATGCCTGAAGGTGGGGAGCTTACTATCAAGACAGAAAACATAACCATAGACCAGAATTACTGTAAGGTTATCTCCGAGGCACGACCCGGTCAATTTGTTTGTATGTCCATAGCAGACACAGGGACCGGCATGGATAAAGAGATCATTCCCCGCATCTTTGAGCCCTTTTTCACCACAAAAGGACTCGGAAGGGGTACAGGGCTTGGCCTGTCTGTTGTCTATGGGATTATAAAACAGCACAAAGGGTGGATAGAGGCATACAGTGAGCCAGGCCTTGGCACGACCTTCAAGATCTACCTGCCTGCTACCTCAGGAAAGCCTGAAGAAAAGACCGAAAAGGCGATCTCGATACAGGATCTTCAGGGCAGCGGAGAAAGGATCCTGGTAGTTGAGGACGAAGAAGGGGTGCGTGAGCTCGCCAAGAAAGGGCTTGGTGAAAATGGTTATATCGTGTTTTCTGCCACAAATGCCAAAGAGGCAATGGATATATTTGAGAAGGAAAAGGGGGATTTCGATCTGATCTTCAGCGATATAGTCCTGCCTGATAAAAGCAGGCTCTATCTGGTTGAGAAGATCCTTGAGTCCAACCCCGGAATCCATATCTTACTGAGCAGCGGCTACGCAGATGACAAATCACAATGGGCCACTATACGTGAAAGAGGATTCCGGTTTCTACAGAAGCCTTACACCATACCTACCCTGATTCGAGCTGTCAGAGAGGTTATAAATAAAGATAAATAACTTACAAAGATGTTATGCCCCCTCCAACTGATCAGCTATAAGGACCCATCCCTTTATTGCCTTGGCATTGTGAAAATTGATTATCCTCATAATATGCAATTCATTCAATCTCATGCCCTTTGGCAGCAAGAGGAGCCCTGATTTTGTCCTTAAATCTTCAGCCAGGACAAGCCCAACCTTTAACCTGTCTATGACAACCTTCTTAGGTATATCCAGTCTTTTGATAGACTTCTTCCATAATTTCCCAACCGTGTCTAAGGCGCCCACCACATCCGGATCAAAGAATTTACCTGAAAAGGCCTTAATATACTCCCATGCCTTATCCACCTGTTCCGGATGACCATAACCCAGCGAATAAACCCTTTTATCAAATACATCTGCTGCATAAATAACCCTGGAACCTAACGGAATATGCCCCTCATAAAGGCTATCCGGAAAGCCCCCGCCATTATACCTCTCATGGTGATGCCTGACTATCCTGCTTACATTTTCAAACCCGGGTATACTTTTCAGACATATCTCTCCCAACTTGGGGTGCTCGCGAAGCAGGCCTTTTTCCTCATCCGTAAGCCTTTTTTCTTCCTTTTCTATTATAACATCAGGCAGACCAATCTTGCCTATGTCGTGGAGCCACGCTGCCACCACTATGTCCTGCAGATCTTCACCCTTGATGCCCATATTATCAGCAATGGCCTTCGATATGTTAGCCACCCTGCCCATATGCACACCTATCTCTGGATTCCTGAGTTCTACTGTCCTGCTGAATGCCTTTACAGTCTCCATAAAGGTGACCTTGAGTCGATCGAACTGATTTGTGATAAACTGTGTCTGCTCTTTGACCTTTCCCTCTAGATTCTGATTCATATCCTTAAGCTGTTCATTTCTCTTTTTAAGAAGATTGTTAAGTCTTTTGTTTTCTTTCTCAAGCTCATATTTCTTGAGCGCATTCTTTAAGAAGACCCTTATATGGTCGTTATCCCATGGCTTTGTAAGATACCCGTATACAGCACCGCTGTTTATGGCCTTTATGGCCATCTCCAAATTGGCGTGGCCGGTAAGTATTACCTTTACAGAATCAGGAATGATTTCACTTGCCTGCAAAAGAAATTCCAGGCCGTTCATCTCCGGCATCATGAAATCAGATATGATCGCAGATACCCTTTGCCCGGCCAAGAATGCCAGCGCATCTTTAGGTGATGTGTATGTATCTACTGTATACCCATCTTCAGAAAATGCCCTTTTTAAGGCCTTTAAGACATTTTCTTCATCATCTACAATGAGTATCCTATGTTCATTTGCTTCCATCTTTGAGCCTCTTTCCTCTATTCCCCTCAGGACCATCAAGATCGAGTGTCTCTTCGATCTGGGTGTACCCATCCTGAATCACTTCCAGTGTGTCGGTAAGTGTACTTTCTTTAGTAAAAAACATGTTCCACGCATCTTTATCTATCGGCATGACAAATAGTTCATTGCTTTTGCCAAGAGATAAGGCCTTTGCGATTTCATTACCTATATGGACGGCTGCCACCTGTTCTCGTGCCACCTTGGCCAAGGCCGGCCTATGGTGAAATGCAATCATCTCTTCCATGGCTTCAGTAAATTTCCATTTCCTGGCAAGAAGGCGGCCGACCAATGCATGCGTTCTGCCTATAATATACATCTCCGCATCAACAAGACTCATATCTTCGCCATACAATTCATGGATTTCTTTGTATTCCTTGGACATATAGATCTCTAGGATCATCTTCCCTATGTCATGGAGTATGCCACCAACAAATACATTTTCGCCGCCTTTATACCTTAGCTCGAATACGGCCTTGGCAGCCACTGCACAACCAAGGCTGTGTCTCCACATATCCGCCATATCAAAGGTTGCTTCCTGAGACTTGGATTTGAATACACCCATCACGGATACAGACAAAGCAAGGTTCTTGACGGTATTCAGCCCCAGGACAGTGCATGCCCTGTCAACGGTATCGACCTTACGAGAAAGCCCATAGAATGGAGAGTTTGCCACACGAAGCAACCTTGCGGTGAGTGACTGATCGTTTTCAAGGACGCGAGCCACATCCTTGCTGGTACAGTTAGGCATGCTCGTCACCTTAAACATCTCCTGTACAATCGTAGGCATGCTGGGAAGATCTGAAAGCCTTTTTAAGATATCATCAAAGGATTTTTCTTCCACTATAGTCTCCTGGCCCTTACAGTTGCCGCGGCATCCATTAACTGCTTCATCCAGGGTAAGGCTTCTGCCTTGACAAAGATGGGTTTAAGCTGCTCTATTTGATCCATCTTTCTCTTTTCTAACTCCTTTGGATCTATCTCTACACCCTTTTCGTCTTCTATATCTTCAATTGATACTGAAGTGATATCATATCTCTCTAATTGTTTGATTACACCCTCGGTCAAGGTGGCGCCTTTCCTCACCAGGACCATACCTCTTGGGCTATTTACATCCCTTGCTATCTTCATGCCCACCATAACCTCATTAAGGGCTATCTTTTTCATAAGCGTTCCTCTTACTGAAAAATTATTCTCCCTACTGCCTACTCCCTACTCCTTACTGTCTTACCGGAAGGGTGATGGTAAATATAGTGCCTTTCCCTACTTTGGTTTCAGTATCGATCTTGCCACCATGAGAAGATATGACCCTGTATGCCGTATTCAAGCCAAGGCCCTTACCTTTACCTACCTCTTTGGTGGTAAAGAACGGATCGAATATCTTGCTCAAGCCTTCCTCCGGGATGCCACAGCCGGTATCACTGATGATTACCTGGACACTATCTTTTGCCCCACGTGTCTTTATGGTGACTGTGCCGCTGCCTTCAATGGCCCAAATGGCATTTGTCAGGATAGCCATAAATGCCTGGGATAGATGTGAGCCATAGCCGTCTATCAGGGGAATATCTCCATAGTCTTTGACTATATCTATATGATCGCTTAAGCCCTGTTTTACAATATCGACCACTGTATCCAGCATCTTATTAAGTGAAATCTCTGTAAGATCAGGCTTGTCAATATGTGAAAATTCTTTTAGATTTGCCACTATCTCTCTTATCCTGTCTGTCCCGTCCATGGATTCACTCAAAAGATCACCACTATCTTCCAGGATCATATCTATCTTGTTTTTAGACCAGGCATCTTCTAAGCTCTTTTTTTCAGCAGGGGATGTATTCAGCGCAGACTCCTTTACAAACCCAAGGAAGCCTTTGGTATATTCCATATATCGTTTAAATGTACCCAGATTGGAGTTGATAAATCCCAGAGGATTATTGATCTCATGTGCCATGCCTGCTGCAAGATAACCAATTGATGCCATCTTTTCCTGCTGAATAAGACGGGCTTGTGTCTCTTTTAATTCGTTTAAGGCTGCCTGAAGATCTTTATTCGCCTGTTTTATTCTGTCCTCTTTTTGCTTTAGCTCTGTGATATCCTGAACATTGTATTGGATCTCTGAAATCTGCCCGTCTTTCTCAACAACACTGGCATGAATAATTACATTAAAAATCCTATTATCCTTAGTAAGGCCTTCCTGTTCATGATAACTTAGGGTTCCCTCAAGGACTTCTTTCAAATGACTAATGTATTCCCCCCTATATTCAGGGGTAGCCAAGATCAGTGCACTCTTCCCTATCAACTCCTTTCTTGAATATCCTGTTACCTCCTCCATTTTTTTATTGACCCTCAATATATATCCCTTAGCATCTGTTGTGAAGACCATCTCATTTGCATTCTCGAACAGGGCCTCAAAGCGGGCCTTGGCCTCAATCAATTTTGCCTCTGCTTTCTTGCGCTCGGTGATGTCGCGAACAACACCCCGGAACACTATTGGCTGGCCTTTTGAATCCTTTATTATAGATATCGACGCCTCAACGAAACACTTTGACCCATCTTTTCTTATAATTTCCCAATCAAGTGCTCTCGTGACTCTTCCCGTTCGGTAGACATTATTAAAGGTCTTAAAAACATCCTCGGCATTCTTCTTATTCATAAACCGGCGGTAACTCATACCCATTACTTCATCTTTGGCATATCCAAAGATTTTGCACATAGAATCATTGAAAAAAGTAAAGGTGCCTTTAATGTCAACTTCATAATAACCTTCCTCGATGCTTTCAAGTATGGTTCGATATTTCTCCTCGCTCTCTTTAAGAGCCTTCTCCACATCCTTGCGCTCGGTGATATCCTGGGCATTGTATTGTATTTCAATTATCTCATCACCTCTCCTAATCGCAGACCCGCTTGCCAAGAGATCGGCAACATAACCTTTCTTTGTGAGAGCCCTTAATTCATACTGGGGAATAAGCCCATATAATATATCCTTCCAGAACCGGATATACTTGTCTCTATCCTCTGGATAGGCGATCTTTAATATGCTCTCTCCTATCAACTCCTGCCTTGAATAACCAGAGATCTCCTCTATCTTTTTGTTGACCCTCAAGACATATCCATTGGCATCTGTTGTAATGATCAATTCATTTGCATTCTCGAATAAGGCCTCAAAGCGGCCCCTGGCCTCTTTTAATTCTGTTTCTACCTTCTTGAATTTCTCAACACCCCCTGCAACAACTCCAGACACAGCACACATAACCGCTACCCCGATGATATCAGATAGGACTGGCGCATCTATACCAGATGCAATATGAATGGCAGGTAAAGTAAGGGCAAACAAGATTCCCAGATACCACCCCGGATACCCCCACCAGCAAGCGAGCAAGAGGATGGGTATATAGTAGAAATGTGGAGAGATTTTATCTATGCCAAGCAGATGAAAATATATTGAAATGATGGAGACACCTATACATGCCAAAGAGACAATAAGTATCTTTATTTTATTAGTAAGCCTAAACATTTTCCCTACCCCCAATCCCGGATTTTTTCTCAAACAATCCTTCTTCGGCCTTTGTGCCTTTGGCCCTTTAATAATTATTCACTATTCACTATTCACTGTTTACTGTTCACTTTAAATCACAATAAAGCCGTCTTTATCCGTGTCCACCTTGGTTATGCCCGGGTAGTCTTCTTCAAGTTTCTTTAATGCCATCTCCTGCGCCTTCACCTGTTCCAGCAATGAATCTCTCTCCACTACCAGGCGCCTGAGTTCCAAGGCCCTCTTTATGGTCAGCCTGAGATCAGCCTCATTCCATGGTTTTAGAATAAACTTGTAAACACCTGCCTCGTTAATGGCCTCTATGGCTGCATCAATATCGGCATGACCTGTAAGCATAATGGTCAACATATCAGGACTGGCCATCTTCACCTTCTTTAAGAACTCCAGGCCTGTCATCCCGGGCATCTGCTGGTCGCTGATAACCAAATCCACCTTATGGCCTTTTAGCTTTACCAACCCCTCTTGTCCGCTTAAGGCACTAAGAATATGGTAGCCATCATCCATGAGGACACGCCTGAACGCATTGATTATGCCTTTTTCATCATCAACGATCAATATGGTATCTTCACCCATAATTCCTTACCCCCTTTCAAGGTTTTGCGAGTCGCCGTCTTTATTTCTTAGCCTTTAAATCCTCTTTCCTGTCATCTTTATCAAAAACCAATACAACCCCTTCCTGGCCCTCAGAGTGTTTAATACATGAACCTCTGACTTTAACATGGGTGTTATTGATTGATATATGCCCGGTTAGATCCCTGGTTTCTGTAACTCTTTCAATAAATGTATTTATCTCTTCGGGGAGAAAATCTCCCATATCCATCCCTACAATACTCTCCGCACCCCCGGCAAGCAGCTCAACCCCTGTCTTATTACACTGAACTATAAGCCCATCCAAATCTACACCGATTACGGCAACAGGCAATGAATCAAGGATATGCTGTGATCTCTCGAGAACCTGGTTCTGGAACATCAGCTCGGAAGTCCTCTCTTCAACAAGCTTTCCCAGATTATCGTTTATAATCTGAAGTTCCTCGTTCGTGCTCCGGAGTTCCTCGGTGAGCTGTACATTCTTTGCATGGAGAAAGTAGCGTTCAACGGCATTTGCAATCGTGACCTTTAGCTCATAATCATTCCATGGCTTTGGTATAAACTTATATATGTGCCCGTCATTTACGGCATCAACCACTGATGCTGTGTCTGCATATCCGGAAAGCACAATCCTTACTGTGTCAGACCACCTCTCGCGGACTTGCTTCAAAAACTCGATCCCATCCATCTCCGGCATCTTGTAATCAGATACAACCACATGAATTGGTTCACTACCTTCAAGGATTTCAAGCCCTTCTGCCCCGGATGTGGCAGTAATAATCTCATAATCATCTTCAAGAAAGAGCCTTTTAAGGGCCCTTAGCACATTTTCCTCATCATCCACGCAGAGTATTCTTACTCCTTCGTCCATCAAGCTCCCTCCACAACGGGTATGCTTACAACAAAGGCCGCCCCCTTTCCCACTTGGCTTTCCACCTTGATTTCCCCACCATGCTTTTTTATTATGCCATAGGTTATGCTAAGCCCCAGTCCTGTGCCCTTTCCGACATCCTTTGTGGTGAAAAAGGGCTCGAAGAGTTTGCCAAGATTTTCTTCCGGGATTCCACTGCCTGTATCTGAGATCGAAACATTGATCGAACCATCTTCAAGCCATGACTTTATGGTAATCTCCCCTTTCTTCTCTATTGCCTGGGAAGCATTGACAAGTAAGTTCATGAACACCTGGTTCAACTGCTGGGGATAACATTTGGTGGGTGGGATATCACCATATTCCTTCTTTACGGTGCATTTGTATTTTAACTCATTCCAGATAATATTTATTGTGGTCTCAATACACTCATTTATATCCACATCCCTGTATTCTTCTTCATCCACCCGGGAAAAGCTCTTTAGATCCTGCACTATCTTCTTTACCCTGCCGGCGCCATCAGAAGACTCATTGATCAGATCCTTTATGTCCTTGATAATATAGTCGAGCTTGAGCTCTTTCTTCTTTTGCTCAAGGCCTGCCAAGGCTTCATTTGGCTCAAGCGCCTCAATGACCTCGGTCTGAGCACCTATAAACTCGGTAAGCCTGTCCACATATTTACCCAGTGTCCCAAGATTGCTTGATATAAAACCCATGGGATTGTTGATCTCATGCGCCACACCTGCCGCAAGCTGACCGATGGCAGCCATCTTCTCGGACTGCAAAAGCTGCGACTGAGAGGCCTTCAGCTCTGTATAAGACTTTGCAAGCTCCTTGTTGGATGCCTCAAGATCTTTATGCGCCTTCTTCAGCTTATCCTCTGCCTTCTTGCGCTCGGTGATGTCTGTTAAAGAAGCAACACTTTTCTTGGTTCCAGGAATCACCCCCACATTAACTAATGTATCCTTTATATTTCCTTGCTTATCAACAAAGCGAAACTCATACTTTGTCGGCGCATTCCCTCCTTTTTCTCTCCTTTTAACATGATATTCTTTCGTTCTTTCAAGGTCTTCTTTGTCAATAAACTCTGTCCAACTCATCTTGCCTTCTATTTCTTCTTTTAAATATCCACTGAGTTTCTCAAGTTCTGTGTTTGCCATAGAAATGGTTGTGTCTTCTTCAGTAATTATGGTTGCTGTACCTGTATTCTCAAATACGCTGCGGTATCTTGTCTCTGATTCCCTAAGCTTATCCTCTGCCTTCTTGCGTCCGGTGATGTCCCTTGCTACACCCTGAGTCGCAAAAGGAACTTCATCATGATAAAGGAGGCTTGCTTTGGTCTCTACATATACATATCCCCCGTCCTTCCGCCTTAATCTAAACTCACTTGTGTCTTTCTGAAAACCGGATTTTACGATCTCTTCACCCAATTTAAGAGCCTCAGGGATTTGATCTTCGCTTAATAATGATGCAAAATTGATGGATCTTATCTCTTCCTTTGTGTAACCAAGAAGATCCAGAGAGGCTTGATTGGCATCGATAAAATTCCCTAGGAAGTCATTAATGAAGACACATTCAAGCGAACGCTCGAAAAGGGCCTGATACCGATCACTAATATCCGTCAGGGCCTTTGTCCTTTCCCTGACTTCATCCTCCAGTAAGACCTTTTGATTGCGCAGGCTATCTTCCGCCTTCTTTATCCGCAGCGCAACGCCTGCCTGTGCAATCAATTCAGGTTTATCAATGGGTTTGCACAAAAAGCTATCAGCCCCTGCCTCCAGCCCTTTAATCTTGCTTGAGGGATCAGTTGCAACACCTGTAGCTATAATAATCGGTATGTGTTTTGTATCCTCATCGGATTTCAATCTCTTACAGGTCTCAAGCCCGTCTATCCCGGGCATATCTACATCAAGCAGGATCGTATCAGGCAGATCAGCCTTTGCCTTTTCTATACCCTCGATGCCTGTGCCTGCGGTTATTACACTCATCCCGGAAATCTCATCCTCAAGCAACAATGAAATGACTTTGCGGACATCCGGATCGTCATCGATAATCAGTATCTTGGACATCATATACCCCCCTTATCTCTTTTCACCACCGGGGCCTTCACCCCTGTCCTTATTTTTATCGGATTTTGTATTGAAAAAGATAAGAAAGACGAAAGCCTAAGTGGTCAGGGAAGGGACAGCATCCTCGCTTGTTACCAAATTCCGTCCATTGTATTTAGAGAAGCGCAATGCCTTATCAGCCCGTTCTATAAATTCCTTAATGGGTCCCCCCAGGGCTGTAAAGTGAAACGCCTAAGGATAAGGTAATTGTCCCGATGGGCTGGCCTGTCTCTTTCTTCTTCCACCTCTTTGCTTCAAAATAAGAACGAATGTTTTCTGCAACAGTTATTGCTCCTTCACCGGGTGTGTCAGGCAGCATGATAACAAACTCATCACCCCCATAGCGGGCCACAAGATCTCTCCCCTTAACACAATTCTTTAACATGGCGCCGGTTATCCTGAGTACCTTATCTCCAATAAGGTGACCATGAGTGTCATTGACGCGTTTGAAGAAATCAATATCAGCCATCAAAAGACCGAGCTCTTTGCCTGTCTTTGCTGATTGATCTATCTCCATGGCCAGCGCCTTCTCAAAGGCCCTCCTGTTTGCAAGTCCTGTGAGAGAATCTGTATGAAAATAGTTGTCAGTGGTCAGTAGTTTGTGGCATATTGGAAGGTGATCATCCTATCAGGAGGTTTTACAACGGACAACGGACTACTGACAAGTATATGTACAAAACTAAAAGACCACTCGTGGCTAAATATATTTTCATCCTTGGTTGTGGCCGGTAGGCCATGGGGGTTTATATGAATCTTCCGGAGACACCATTAAGGCTTAAAGGCTGCCCCTTCAGGATTAGGCCTCGGTGCAAAATAGGTATTTTTTATCCTATAAAACCCTCGCATGAGGAAAGCAAGCGGTCTTCGGAAAGGATAGATATTCTTTGGGAAGAACGTCAGTTTATTGAATTTTTCAAAGCCCTCAATCATATTATCTGCGTCCCAGCAGACCATCGCCCCTGTCTGATCAAACCCCCATGTATTAAATTTGTTTGCTAATTCTTCGGTGCGGAACACCGCCTCAAAATGCAGCGGCCCTGGCACTATGAGCGGCTTCATGCTCGCGGCCTCGCGGACTGCCATCGCAGCTGTCTCTCTAAGCCTCTCTCTACCTTCAATGAGGTACCTGATGCTTTCTTGGCCTGACGACGTATAGGTCTCTTTGCGTTTGTCTACCACCACTGATTTTGCCCACGGAAGGGCCTCTATGGCCTGCTCCACAGCAATGTCTTCTCCTGAGACAAAACCCACTGGCACGCCAAATTCGCCTAAATATGCGCAGTAGATGTCTGCCTCGCACACAGGCCTTCCATTTAGCCTGACTTCAGAAAAGATGCCATAATGAGTATGCGGGAAAAAGGCACCCTTAGTGCCGGATGCAGCATGGATCGCTACATAGAGGACCAGATCATAGTTTAAGATATTGCCGAAGAACGTGGGCTGTATAAAGTGCCCTCCCACATAATTGGCCCTGGGATCCAGCTTTTTGATGATACAGTTGAACCCGACCTCATGTGTATCCTTGACCGTAACCCTGCTAGCCCCCCCGTCAAAGGCCCCCTGGATCACATAGTTGACATCTTGGGTCAGACATTCACGGCCGTATTGCCACTCAGGGGTGCCCATACGGCATTGACGCATACGCCAGATACCGAAACTCCCTTCAATATCTGCAAAAACTCCAACGTGCATCTTTTCTCACCCTTCCTTTAAATCTTAATCTTAAGACCACACACCTTAGTATCTTTGCTGTACTTGAATCTTTATCTCTTTTTCTTCTTGGCGTCTGCTATCTGGCTGTCCCAGTATGCGTTTGCCATGGTCACATAGTCCTCAGGGCTCATAAGATCCTTGTCAAGAATACCCTGAGTCTCAGGTGTGATATGGCCAAGCTCTACTACTTCGCGACCCGCCTTTTTAGCTGCATCAAAATACCATTCAAAGGAACTTTCAAGCCCAGGCACAGAAAACATCTCCCCCATAGAGCGGAGGATGGTGGCCCTGAGTTTTAAGCCGGAGACGTCGGTGAAGACACGGAAGGTCTCTACTAGGGCTGAAAAGTTGTTCTCCCCGGGAAAGCCACAATTTGAGATAAGCACGACACCTCGGATCGATGACTCCTTTTTGGGCCCCTTGTAGCGGGAAGGATGTGAGTAGTACTCACCTCGCATCGATATATGAGGATCGGCAATAGGTATGATGCGATCCATAAAGTTCTTCATCAACCCGCTTACTGTAAAGATATACAGCGGGGTGGCGTAGATAACAATATCGGCACCGCCCATCTTCTCCAGGAGAACAGGCATATCATCCTTCTGTATGCACTTGCCAGGTGTCTTTGTCCAACAGGTGAAACAACCAAGACAATATTTGATCTTAAAGTCTTTCAGATAAACCGTCTCTGTCTCAGCACCTGCCTGTCTTGCCCCTTCAAGAAATGGCTGCAAGATGCAATCAGTATTGCTGCGTTTGCCGCGCGGACTTCCATTAACTGCTACTATCCTCATCTTTATACCTCCCGGTAAAGTTTTTGTCTACTGCTCTGATACTTATTTTTTCCTGTGATCTCAGCAACTCCATATACCATAGCACATCATTTATAGACGACCTATCCTGTCTTTTTATCATAGATTATCCTCCCCGCCTCCCCCAGGGCTTGAGGGTGGATATAAAGACCATCGCAATGATCACACCTGCCTGGATAGTTCCGAATGTTGTATTCATATGCAGGCAGGTAAGGTACTCTGTATTCTGCAAGGCACCAAGGCCTTGGGCCTTTGAAATGGCCACCAATTTATTCCCCCATGGCCCGAGACAGAAGGTCCCGAACAAAATTGCGGAAACAGTCACGATCAGTTTGACAATAATCCAGCGATATTTGAAAAACCCCCAGTGAGTCTGCCAGCAAAGGAGCAGCCCGCTCACAAGACACCCAAGTGCCGAGGGTATAACGATGAAGTCGTCAATGATCTTTTTAGAGGCGTGAAATCCGTAGAGTTCACCTCCGCTTATTGGATTCCCTTTCAAAAATAGGATGACCTGCATGCTCATAATAGCGCCTATCCATGCGCATGAAAAAAAACAATGGAGACCTTTCAGCCATAATCTCCCTTTTACCTCAAGCCTTCTCATTGCGCTATCTCCCAAGATTAAAATCAAAAAGCACCAACTATAAAAGACATAATAACACGATTTTTATAAGATGCCCAAAATAAAATGCCTTTGCAGGCCGCATACAACGTGCTTAAGGAACGCCTTTTGATTTTATCGCAAAAACTGCACGCCCCGCCTTTTGTATCTAAATATGGTAGATTTGTATTTGCCAGAAGTACGATATATTGTATAGAATTTCTATAAATTACATAGTAGGGTTAATTATAGATGCCGGAGGCCTTTGAAAGAGGCGACTCCGTTACTCCATGGGAGGATAGGACTATGCCAGAGTTTGGTATTCGTGTAGAACAAAAAGGCCACGTTGCAATCCTCACCTTTGACCGCCCAGAGAAAATGAACGCGTTCAATGAGGAGATGTGGTCCTCTCTCGATCAAGCCGTGTCAAAGCTTGAGAAAAAACTACCACGCGTAGTGGTGGTGACAGGCGCCGGAGATAAGGCTTTCAGTGCAGGGTTTGACGTCAACCCTGACAATCCTCAGGTTGCGGGTCTCATAGATGCAGTTCAGAAGCACGACCGCGATCCAGTGGAAGTCCTTATCAGGCGCATTCGTGGCGCAGTGGACAGATTGGTAACTCTACCTGTCCCCATAATCGCTGCAATCAACGGAATTGCCTACGGAGGTGGGGCAGAACTCGCAGTTCGATCAGATTTAAGGGTAATGGATCCTGATGCGATCATCAGTTTCTCTGAAGTCCGACTAGGGCTCATGACCGACTGGGGCGGAGGGGTAGCGCTTACCCGGGTAGTCGGACCTGCGAAGGCTGCTGACCTGATCCTTACGGCACGTCAGGTCAAGGCCGAAAAGGCCTTCAACCTTGGTCTTGTCAATCGCGTGAGCGCCCCGGGCAAGGCACTCGATGAATCCATTGCTCTGGGCGAAATCATCGCAAAGAATGGGCCGCGCTCTATACGCAGTGCGCTTGCATTGATCCGTAAAAGCGCTGATTTACCTCTTGAAGATGCCCTCGAATTTGAAACAGAACTGGCTGCGACCCTTATTGCATCCGGAGAATGCTACCATGGCATAGCAGCATTTCTGTCAAAAAAGGAACCTGAATTTCCCGACATATAGAAACTATCTATCCCTTTGCTATTTGTATTGGGCCTCTATCTCTTCCTTATATTTTTCAAGCACAACACGCCGTTTCACTTTCATCGTCTGGGTCAGCATACCGTTTTCCAATGTAAAGTTTTCGCTAAGGTATATAAACTTCCTGGGGATCTCGTAACCGCCATACTTGCCTTTAAGGAAGGTGACGATCTTATTACTGATAAGGTCCTTTATTCCTTGTGTCCGGATTAATTCATCCGGATCCGGGTGAATTGCAGGAATCGGATGGGCCTGCACTGTCTCCTCCAATCCTGCCATGGTGCCCTCACCATCACCTTCTATCAATAAGATCTTTTCCAGGGTAGGTATATCAGCCTCAAGGCCCTTGACCTTTTCATATATCTCTGGTTTTGAGACAAATAAAACCTTAATAGAGCTATCCCTAATGATATATTCCCACACATGTATAAGTTCGGCCTCATACATGGGGACAAAGCGGGCTCCAAGGCCATAGGAAGCAAAGGCAGCTACGGCCCATTCCACCCTGTTATTTGCAATAATACCGACTGCATCACCGTTGCCCACATTAAGCCCAGCCAATCCGCCACGGAGATTATCCACCCTTGTGCCAGCTTCCTTGTAGGTAATCCAATCGGAAGCATTCTGGCTCCTGGATTCTGAATACTTTTTATATGGAAATAGGCACAAAGTTTTGTAGGGGCCGATGCCCTCATCGGCCCGTTCAGGGGAAATATGCCCTACTTGTAATTAATGGGATTACATATATTCTTTGCAAAAGATGCGTGTAATCCTGCCAAGTTAGGTATATTATAGCGGATAAAAATCCAAAAAGACAAAGGGGGGGTACCCATGGAGACCCGGGATATTAACCATGTAGACTCTATTTTCTTGGGTAAAAAAGATGCGCTCATAGTTGTGGATATGCAGTACGATTTTATGCCTGGTGGCGCACTACCGGTTGCCGATGGTGATATCATTATTGAAGGGATAAATGAGATGATACAGCTATTTAATGATAGCAGGCTTACTGTTGTAATGACCCAGGACTGGCACCCGCCTCGCCATCATTCATTTGCAAGCGCACATAAAGGAAAAAGCCCATATGACCTGTACAACGCACCTGGAATAGGGCCTGTGCTCTGGCCCGATCATTGCGTACAAGGGACCAAAGGCGCTGAGATCCACAAGGATATGACGGCTCATCTTGCGCATGCCATTATAAGAAAAGGATACAATAAAGAGGTTGACAGCTATTCTGGTTTTTTAGAGAACGACAAAAAGACCGAGACAGGTCTTGATGGATACCTCAAGGGCAGGTCTATTGACAGAATATTTGCCTGCGGACTCGCTATGGACTACTGTGTATTCTTCACTGCGGCAGATGGTGCCGACAAAGGCTATGCCGTCTATTACATCACCGATCTTACCAAGCCCGTTGGCTCGCCTGAGAATAGTATCTCTAATGCCTTTAAGACAATGGAGAAGAAAGGGGTGAGATTCATCAAAAGCCATGACATAAAGGCTGCTAAACTCCCTTAGCCAATTGGGGATTCACTACTTAGCAGAAAGATTGAGGTATGGAAGATATGGCTTGCAGGATATTTGCCCGAATCCTTGAGCAACAACATATTTTGCTATACGCTTATGCCCGCTTTTGGCCCCATGCGGTATGATTTGACGCCAAGTAATCATTTTTATCCTTCACGCGCCCTAAAAACTGTCTTATTGTCTCTAGAAAATAAATGCTTTATAGTTGTCCAAAGGAGTCGGTATTAATTGGCCATGCAGAATCTTACATTTGATCATATAGATATACTTTTTAAGAGGCTAAAAGAAAACGAAGTGATAGCCAAAAAATTCTTTGAAGTGGAGGTAAGCATCCTATCCATCCTCGACTTCAAGGACTTTTTTGAGAGACTGCTCGTTGAGATTAAAGAGAAGTTCATGCTTCCCTATGTGTGGATCTCATTGATAGCACCCAGCAAGGTATCATCGCTGGTACAATCATTAGGCCCATCAAACGATCTCTACAGGTATCTTACTACCATAGAACGAGACGAATTCTTAAATATCACAGAGGGCAGCATAAAACCAATACTGATCAATAAACACCTTGATGCATTGTATGGCCTGCTTCCCAAGGGAGAGAGCTATGTTTTCCAATCCCTCGCGATTGTTCCCATAACACTGGACGGCCAGATCGTGGGAAGCCTGAATCATGCTAGCCCCTCGAAGGAGCGCTTCCAGCCGGGGATCGACACCAGCCTGCTTGAACAGCTCGGTGTTGTGATCTCCATCTGTTTGTCAAATGTTACTGCCCATGAAGAACTTAGAGGGCTTGCGTATAAAGACCCACTCACCGGTCTACTTAACCGCAGGGCCATGGAGAGGGTCATGAAGAGAGAATTCAGCCGTGCAAGGCGTTATGCATTCCCCTTGTCGATTGTGTTCATCGACATCGATGACTTTAAAGCGGTTAACGATCGCTGGGGCCACGAGCGTGGTGATGACCTTCTAAGATTTATAGCTTCCAACTTGATGGGGATGAGGAGGGCAAGCGATGTAATAGCCAGATTTGCAGGAGATGAGTTTATCATCATACTCCCTGGCACAACCGCTCAAGAGACACTGGCACTTATGAAACGTCTCAAAGACTACTTTCTTGAACACCCCATGACCATTGGCAAGGAGTCCATACATGTGTCCCTGAGTTTTGGTATATCATCAGCAGGAGATGAAGGTATTAAAGATACAGCCTCCCTTATAAAAAGGGCTGACGAAATGCTGTATAAGGCAAAGGCACAAAAAAAGCCCATTTCTCAGAGATGAAATCAACTGCTATCGGCTAAAGCCAATAGCTTAAGGCACAAAGACACAGGGTAACATAGGCACAGAGTTTTAGATATATTGCCCCTCCTGAAGTGCCTTTGCCACTTTGTGCCTTTAACCCGATAAGATTATCAAACCGAAGTCTTCGCCTGAAGGCGAGGGCCTTTCTCCCATCCCCCGAATGGGGGGATGACATAAAAGATCCGAAAATCAAACCCCTATCCAATTTGTACCTTCGGAGAATGAACCCGTTATAATCCAAAAAAAAGATTAAGTGCCCCGCCTTGCAGGCGGGACACTTAAGGCAGCTTTCGTAAAGATGTCACGGATATCTCCAAAGTTGGCAGCCAAGACAACACAAGGGTCGAAAAAAGAGATCGATCGCATAGGAGCATAATCAATGTCCTGATTGCAAAACAGAAACCTTTGGTACGAAAATGTCAACGTATTATCCCTTTCTTTCCATTTAACTATCTAAAGATACTGCACCTTATCCGTTGGCCCGGGATTTGCCCTTTGTGGCCTAAACAACACAGATCACAGAGGTCTTCAAATGATACACCCAAGATTTATTGCACCTTTGATTATACTCATTTCTATACTTATTTCCCCCCTGTCAGCCAGCGCTGATGCGCTGCTGGTGAGCTGGGAGGCAAATACTGAGCCGGATCTTGCAGGGTACAAAGTATATTATGGCCTGAAAACAAGAAATTACGAGACATATATTGACGTTGGGAATGTAACGAGTCATCTATTGGATGGGCTCGACTACGGGCATACCTACTATGTGGCAGTCACAGCCTATGATACCTTGGGCACAGAATCCGGGTATTCAGATGAGGTCTGGGCCACTATCCCTGTCCCTGACACGGCGCCAGATCTAACAATAATCTCTCCATCTGAAGATGTGACTATCCTTGAAGGTGAGTCGGTAAACTTCCGGGGTTCGGCTTCAGGGGGCAATGCCCCGCTCACCTACTACTGGGATTTCAATGGTGGTGCCCAGAACTCCAATCAAGCGGATCCAGGATACATCACATTCACCACGGCTGGAACCTATATCGCCACCTTTACGGTGACAGACAGTGACGGGGATGCTGATAATAAATCTGTGACTGTTACCGTAGCAGTTCCAGACACGACACCACCCACAGGTGGTGTGATAATCAATTCAGGTGCGAATATCACGCCTTCGAGAAATGTTACCCTGAAATTAAGCGCAACAGACCCTGAAGGCCCTGTGGCAGGCATGAAACTCAGTAATGATGGAAAGATATGGTCAGGAGAGCTTACGTATGCAGCATCTCAGCAATGGGTGCTTTCCACGGGTGATGGTGCAAAAACAGTATACGTAATATTTAAAGATGCTTGTGGTAATTGGATGTCTACCCCTGCAAGCGATAGCATAGAGCTCAAGCTTGACTCAGATAACGATGGGATGCCAGATTCATGGGAGGTCACGTATGGACTTGATCCGAATGAACCATCAGATGCAACCCTGGATTCAGACGGAGATGGCATATCCAATCTCGAGGAATACCATGAAGGTTCTAATCCATCAGATGGATCTGATCACATCCCTGTTGCCAATGCAGGTCCTGACCAGCAGACGGTTCCTACCCGCGTATATCTTGATGGATCCGAGTCTTTAGACCCAAATGGCGATGCACTTGGGTATGCATGGTCTCAGGTTCTAGGCCCGGTTGAGGTTGATATAGAAAGCGCAACGTCTGCCTGTGCAAGTTTTGTAGCGACTACCGCAGGTCTCTACAGATTCATGCTCGCTTGCTCTGATGTTAAGGCAAAGGCCTCTGACACGGTGGATATCACGGTGCTTAATGTTGCCCCGAGCGTTGATGCAGGTAGCAATCTCACCATTGATGCCGGCCAGGAGGCAAAACTTCATGCAAGTGGCTCAGATCCAAACAATGATGAACTAAGTTACCACTGGTCATTGATTGAAGGCCCTGATGTAGAACTTCCGGATATGGATACCCAGGATGTTAAGCTTACCCCTTATACCGCTGATCTGTACAGGTTCTTGGTGACATGCAGTGATGGTGTTCACGCTAGCGTCCCAGATGAGGTGGTTGTGAGCGTGAATGCTGTGAACCAGGCACCGACTGCACATGCGGGTTGGGACAGGGATGTACAGGTGGGTGAGCAAGTGATCCTCGATGGGGGCAGATCCTCTGATCCTGATGGTGATGATCTTACATATACCTGGGTACAGGTCTCAGGCACCGAGGTGATCCTCCATGATGCCGATACAGCTTGGCCTTGGTTTGACGCAGATTATCAAGGCACCCTGGTATTCGAGCTTACGGTTTGCGATGGAATAGCTGATTCAGTACCTGACAGGGTAACGATCAGGGTTCTGGAAGAGAATAATGCCCCTGTTGCCGATGCAGGTGATGACATCAGGGTAAGGGTTGGTGACAAGGTTGTCCTTGATGCCGGCGGATCTTATGATCCGGATGGTGATGAATTGTCATTTGTGTGGATACAGGTATCAGGTGCAGTAGTAGAACTGATTGAGGCCAACACAGAGAGTCCTTCCTTCACTCCAACCACCTCGGGGGTACTTGAATTCAAAGTGAGCGTCTCTGATGGAAAGGCTCAGGACGAGGATTTTATAATGGTCACCGTGGATGATGAGAACCAGGTGCCTGTTGCTGATGCAGGTGAAGATATTATTGTGAGCTTAGGCCAGGAGGCAACCCTTGATGGAAGCAACAGTTATGACCCAGATGGTGATGAGCTCTCCTTTATCTGGTCTCAGATCGAAGGGACAAGGGTGTCCCTGAGTTATCCAAACACTGAAATTCCATCATTCTTACCCCCAGAAAAGGGCGTTTATGTATTTGAACTGAGTGTCTATGATGGAGCAAACACCAGCAAACCGGATAGAGTGAGTGTAACCGTTCAGGAAGAAAAGCTCCCCTTTGACCAAGATAGTGACGGAATCCCTGATGATATAGAAGAATCCTGGGGCCTTGATAGTTCTGACCCCATGGACTCCCTGATGGACTTAGATGGTGACGGAGTAGTAAACCTGGTTGAGTATATGGAAGGTACAGATCCATTTGATCCTTCAGATAGACCTGAAACAGATTATGTATTAAAGGATATTATTGGGCAGGTAAATGTGCCTGTAGACCTAGGGGTGATCAATCCTGGTGGGTATACTATAGAACCACTCACGGATGATATCCCTACACCATATAATAATCTTCTTGATATAAGTGTCCCTGGGACATATCTATACAACGTCTTTGATGCAGGTGGTAATCTCGTACATAGATTGCGGGTGTCTATGGCTTCTGCGATGCTTTTAAGTGGTGATTACAATCCGGATACAGGCCTGAGTCTGAATGAACAATCAATGGGTATTAAGATAGAACTCCCGGCTGGGGCCATATCACGTCAGGTACCTATAGGTATCAGTGGCACTTGGGGTACAGATATATATCAATACAGCACCTCTTGCACGATTGAAGCGAGTACCGACTTGATAGAATTCGATATAATACCATATGACCTTACTCTGGGAAGCCCTGCAATCATCACATTGGCCTGTGATATACAAAACCCTGTAGTTGAGCGTTATGATACTACACAGGATGCATGGATAAATATCGATAATGTGGATGTCCATGATGACTATCTCGTATTTGAGACCCGGATCTTGGGCCATTTCAGGGTATATTCCGAGAAAGATAACCCCATTCCATTTAGTGCTGGCTCTGGTGGAGGCGGATGCTTTATCTCTACAGCAGGTATCTAAGTTGGCTAATCTTAGATAATGTTAGAACTATCCCGCTCTAATTACGAAAAATATCCTTAAGTGCCCCGCCTTGTAGGCGGGGCACTTCACATTTGTCAATCATTCTGACTCCTGAGCCCTGAATTCCAGATACTTAAGAAAATTTCAAACATCTTTGGCCGGCATTATAATCTTGTGGTACTATGATATAAATGGTAAGAAAGGCATGAAGCTTTAGATGTTCTAAAAAATACTAAGGAGGTTATAAATTTATGGGTAATTCACTGGTGAATACAAGAGATCAAAAATTTATTCTTTACGAGCAGATTGGGATTGAGAAACTCTTTGCATATGAGAAGTTTGCAGACTATTCCAAGGAAACCGTAGACATGATGCTCACCGAAGCCGAGAAATTTGCAGTGGAGGAGATCCTTCCCACCTACGAAGTAGGGGATAAGGAGGACCCTGCTGTCTTCAAGGATGGAAAGACCTATGCGCCTAAATGCTTTCATGAGCCCTATAAGAAGTTCTGCGAGGCTGGGTGGCTTTGTCCTATCGCACCTCCAGAGGTAGGTGGGCAGGGGATGCCGATGTCGGTCTACACTGCCTGCGGCGAACTTCTTGGTGCAGCCAATTATGCATTTGTGATGTATCCAGGCCTTACCCTGGGGGCTGCCGCACTTATCGCAACCTTTGGCACTGAAAAACAGCTCAACAAGTATGCACTCAAGATGTTTGCCGGCGAATGGTCCGGCACCATGTGCCTGACCGAGCCGGGTGCCGGTTCTGACGTAGGCGCCTCAAGGACGACCGCCAAAAGACTACCCGACGGCACATTCAGTATCACCGGGACAAAGTGTTTCATCTCGTCCGGAGACCATGACCTTACCGAACAGATCGTCCATCCCGTGCTCGCCAGGATCGAAGGAGATCCTGCCGGCACTAAAGGCATCTCCATCTTTATTGTCCCAAAATACAGGGTAAACGACGATGGCAGCCTTGGCGATTTTAACGATATCATAACAGGTAACATCGAACACAAGATGGGGATCAAGGCTTCCGCCACTGCCACGCTCAACTTTGGCGAAAATGGAAATTGTATCGGCGAACTCCTCGGTGAGGAACGTAAAGGCATGAGGGTCATGTTCCAGATGATGAATGAAGCCAGGTTGTCGACCGGGATGCAGGGACTGGATTCTGCAAGCGCTTCTTATGAGCATGCCGCGCAATATGCTAAAGAAAGGATCCAGTTCAGGCGGATTGAGGATATGGGAGATAATACGGCCCCTGGCGTTGCCATTATTAACCATCCTGATATAAGGCGCTCCCTTCTCTGGATGAAGGCACATGTGGAAGGCATGAGGGCGATGAACTATTTTGTAGGTTATTGTATCGACATGGAAGGTCTTGCTGAGACCGAAGAAGAGAAGCAAAGATTGAATGGATTTGTAGAACTCTTAACCCCCATCATCAAGGCCTATTGTTCAGACAAAGGTGTCGAGATATGCTCACTCGGAATGGATATATTTGGCGGCTATGGTTACTGCAGTGAATATCCTATGGAGCAGTATATGAGAGATTCTAAGATTGCCACCATATACGAAGGAACAAACTATATCCAGGCCCTTGATCTTGTCGGAAGAAAGATGGGGCAGAATAAAGGCAAGAACGTGATGAACCTCTTTGGAGAAATTACCAGCACTATTGAAAAGGGCAAGGGGATCGAAGAGCTAAAGGCATACGCCGCACATCTTGAAGAGGGATTGGCTGCTGTAGGGGATTTGACCATGCAGTTTGCCACCTGGGGCAGGAGCGCTGATTACGTAATCCCGGTAATGAATGCGAGACCATACCTGATGATCGCAGGTGACCTTGTTGTTGGCTGGCAACTGATGCAGGCCGCTGGTATAGCTGTAGAAAAGCTAGATGCCTTATATAAAGAAGCAGGTGCAGATTCAAAAGACAAGCAGATTGCCTTAGCCGATGAAAATTCAGAGGTTGCATTCTACCAGGGCAAGGTTGCTTCAGCAAAGTACTTCGCTGCTAATGTGCTCAAGACAATAAAAGGCAGGTGCGAGGCCATTAAAGTAGGAGATAAGGCCCCTGTTGAACTGCCGGAGATATGTTTCGGGTCGTAATCTCCTAGTCCTTATCTCTGTAGCAGATATAGATTGGGGCATCCCCGGCAAGGCCGGGGGTGCCCTCTCTTAACCATTGGGTTTACCTACTGACCCAGGCCTCAACAAATTTTTGCAGATCAATACCCACCCATGGGTCTGTCATGTAACCGAACAGCCCTTTTAACTCTTTTGTAGTATTGTTCATGATCACATGATGCCCATGCACCTCCTGGTCGATTGGCTTCCAATAAAACCATTCATTCTCTCCATTCGTATTGAGAAAGTCTATAATCCAGGCTGCAGAGCCTCTTGCAGGTATCTCAGGGTCATCACCGAAAAAATCAATATTCCCATAGAAATCATACTTGTCTTCGTCTGTGATGTAAGCCACCATGGTATCATAACGCCAGACGGATTCCGCAAGGGGCCCGGCCCCATAAAGAAGCCGCACTATCGGATCCTGCTGGGTAAAACGCATCCTTGGCAAGATGAAGTGATTGGTGGCTATAACAACATCATCCTTATCCTCCCTCTGGGGAGGAAAATACACGCCTAAGTCCAAACCACTGAAGTCCGGCGGATCATCAAAGGTCATGCCCCATTCCTTGAACTCTTCAGGGAATTGCCACTTGGCTCTCCTTATCATAATACCGTCGTTGGGATTTTCAGGCAGGATGTCATCGAGATTATCATTAAAGAGAATACCATCGCGGGCATCGATAGATGAATATAGCAATGCCTGTTGCAACCAGGACAGTACATTTAGTCCATTGAAATCAGCCCCAAGCTCTGGGTCCATATCATCGCTCCTGCCGACCTCCAGCGCCACGCCGCAGCCATAGTCGTTATCAATTTCATTATCCCCGATAACGTAGATCCACGGCACCCCCCTGGGCATTCCCTTAACAGTGTCTATTGCACTGGAAAGGTCGGGACATTGCTGGAGCACGTGCCTCGCAACCAGCATGCACCCCACACCAGGATTTTTGCCAAAGGCTGCTCCCTGGCATACATCCATGCCAATGGAAAGGCCTTCGATATTTATTCCTACCGCCTGTCCCACAAACCCGGGAGGCGCAACCGTGACAAACGGATAACCGGAATCCGGCAGATAGACCATCACGCAGGCGGCATCCTGGTACACATCTCCAGTGCCGAACATGAAGTCCCTGCCGTGATATGTCTGTCCACCCTTAGTGGCGCTACCAGATATCACGAACTCATTGCACCCAAACCTCATTAAGGAACTAGTATCCAGGTTCAGACCAGAGAGCTTGGATCCGTTATTTGCAATCCCTTGCTTACCTGCCTTCTTAAGGATACTGGAAAAAAGATTCAGCGCCATTTCATGTGCATCCCAGTCATCATTCGGGTCATCCGGTACCTTATTAAACAGGGAGGCCAGAAAGAAGTACGTGCTGTCTACCCCCTGATTCAGAAGAAGCACCTGATTATAATCCACATCATAACCTTGATCCCTCACCCCCTGGACCAAACCTTCCATCTCGTCCTTCAAATAATCCGGGATATACTGTTCTACCCTGCCACTGTAGTTTTTAACTGCCTCGTCGTAAAATGTTTTAAATATATCCTTGGCCTGGTCACTGTCCGGATCGATATCAATACCCAGCATACCCAGTAATTCGTTCAGCGCAATCCTCCTGATAAAATCCGTTAACATAACATGCGTTCTATCTGGAAGTAAGTACCCAGCCTGATATCCCATGTTAAAGGGCTTGCCTGTAAGCACAAGGCAGTATTTTGGCATCTTTGGGGCCTTTGCAAGATCCTGATACTCAGCCAGATAACCGGTATCACCATCATAAGTGACCTCACCAACAAGAGTAAGCCCCTGGGAGGCCAGTATATCCTCTACTGTTATGCCTTCACCTTCGCCACTGCCCCCTCCTCCCATAAACACATCGTCATCGCTGCCGGAAGAACATCCAACAAGAATGAGGGCAAAGAACCCCAGGACAACTATTAATAATCGTGACTTTTTTAACATTGAAACCCTCCCCTCTTTTATATTACTTCCATATTGCATGAATAGATCCAGACCCGACTATGGATCATCCATAACAATCAAGACATAGCAACCAAGATAACCTTTACTATTTAATATAACAATACACTAGCCAAAATCAAGCTCTACCGTGCCGAAGTTGCAGAATTACCTAGATCCCATACTTCCCTTGACCGTCACCTTTTGTCATAAACCACCATGTCTGCAAGGAAGGCACAACCAAGGATGGAAAAGTATCCAGGAGACAGAAGCCAGAATGCTTCCAATTGGATTATTACGTGTATCCTAACTTCTGGATTCTGAATCCTGACTCCTGACTTCTTTTTCATATAAACAGTCATGCCCGCACAGCAGGCACAACCAAAGATGAAAATGCTTTCGGGATGAGGGAGGCCCCTACATTTCCCATAAAACTATTTTTTTATCTTTTGTCTTTTCGACTCTCGACTATTCTTAATCACCCAACACCCAAAACTCAACACCTTTTTTTACTCTTCACTATTTACTATTCACTGTTCACTGTTTTCATATAAACGCGCATGAGCGCTCTGCGCTCACAACGAAAGATGAAAATGCTTTCGGGATGAGGGGATCTCTCGCTTGCCTATATCGCTCTTTGATACATCCTTTTGGCTTGCTTACGGGCGCTAACTAACTCGCCCTTCGGGCTCAAACATAAGGGAGCGATTCCCCTTCAAGCTC
>Ga0210003_1000130_pt1 | contig 64503 bp, 60 predicted proteins | sample LantaG_FD_182804 | JGI IMG/M metagenome (GOLD analysis project Ga0210003, IMG submission 182804) | Deep subsurface microbial communities from Baltic Sea to uncover new lineages of life (NeLLi) - Landsort_02402 metaG (SPAdes) (version 2) | ecosystem: Environmental > Aquatic > Marine > Oceanic >... | reverse complement strand
CCATCCCATTTTACGAGTTCCAAAGACAATTCAGCGTCTTGCTATGCCTAAAAAAACCTCCTTGCCGAAGGCAAGGCAGTCTCTTAACAGCGAAGTGGATTTGTCCAATTCACGCTGAACCAGTACAAAACGAACAGCTCCCACCTGCCTTTTTCGCCCAAAATCCCCAACTTTCCAGTCTATATACTTGATGGTAAGTCAGCTTCCCATATAGGCCGGCAGGCCTGTGGAGGGCACTAAGCATTTGCGACAAAGCTGGCTTTGCGAGCAATCCTTACCGAGCACACCAAAGCTGACTCGAACTCTCTCTCCAAAAAAATCTGCGAAAATCTGTGCGATCTGCGGTTAAACAAAATCCGTTACATCTTTTAACTCTAAACGCCTTTCCAATCTTACGTGCTTAAAAGCACCTTCGCGTCCATTAGCGTCCATTCGCGGTTCCACAGTTCCTTTTCCTCTTTACTTTGTCATTTTGCCTTTTCCCTTTTCCCTTTCACTGCTGCCCCCGTGGCTCCCGGATCCTAATCAATCAAAACCGAACGCACTTGTTCAAAAACCCCCGCAACTACCAAAAATTCCTTACCCATTCTGCCACAAGCGCTTAGGCCGTTTGCCCCTGCAAAACCCCCCGAATTTTCGACAATATGCGTAGGTTCGCCCCTATTACAGAAGGGCGCCCTTTTTCAAGCACCCGGAAACGAGATTCGAGGATCGAGGCTATAATTACAACCGCAACAAACAATTCCGCCGTTAGCCCCAAGATTTATTCTTGGGGTTTCTTCTCACCTGCGATTCATCGCGCCGGTCGATGCCTTCGCCTAAAATCCTCCCAAACCGCCCATGCCGCCCAGTTTCCCTGCGAACTACAACCTTTTTATGCAAAACAAACCCAATTGCCAAAATCAAAAAATGAACCTAACTGCCTATTGAAACAGGATTTATGGAAATACTCGTCTTCCCGGACAGCGAAAAAACAAACCCAATTTCAATCCCCCCATCGAAGATCGGAGTTTATCCCGACTCGTCGGGGATCTCCTCTTGTTTCGAGCCTTCTCATTTTCATGCTTCGAATTTATTTCGGATTTAGATATTCGGATTTCGTGCTTCAACCCAACAATTATGCAAAACAAACCCAATTTCCAAAAACCAGAAATGAACCTAACCCCCTATTGCAAAAGGGCTTATGGAGACTTTCGTGTTTGCAGCCCCCGAAAAAACAAACCCAAACGACCCCAATTTCGAACCCACTGCTTTTTACGGATAACAGTTCAAGCTTTCTCGCATGGCACCAACTCCGCACCCCTTTTTCCAATAGGTGCGCACAAAGCCGAACCTATTTCTTTGAAACCCCTCAAAAGTTGCAGAAAATCGCATCCTTGTCTCACATTTTCTCATTTTTTCTCACATTTTCGCAGGTTTTCGCGCGTTTCCAACACTTTTCACCCCCAATCGGCGCGTTTGTGCGCGCCATTTTACCCCAAAATCCGCATTCCAGGCCCAAAAAAACAACCCAAATGCGAATTTCCCACCCTCCATTTTCCTACCTGCTCAAACCCTGTCGTCACCGCCGCTGGAAATCAAGCAACGTGGTCAAGTTTTACAACAAGCGTGGGACAAAGATATTGAAATCTAACAGGATATTATGCTATTATTGAGCTTATAGCATATAGGATTACTGTTTATGAAGCTAAATGGTTTCGGTAATGTATCACGCACAACTATGGCTGGAAAAGAAGGCACTATAAACAGACGACGGTTTGTCAAAACCACGCTCGGCGCCTTATGCGTGACTGCCCTTGGAGACGCAGCAGTTCTTTCCATTAAAAAAACCAAGGTTGTGAAACGACCTGTCTGCGATGTTTGGAAATTGAACGACAATAAGAAGCAAGCTGGACGCAACACTCAGGGTTTTTAGGAGCACTGTTTTATGTCGGAAGTACCGCCTATTTTGGTTAGTGCAATAATTTGTGATCGCGTGATATTTGATAAGCTGTCGGGGTCGCCGAGTCTTATTAATATTGTTCAGAATATCAATGCTCCTCGTTTCCCGGTTCGTTACTGGCAGTTGGTTTTCTTTTGCGAACTGACGAACGGTCACGGCAAGACCAGGACGAAGGTTTGTCTTATTGATGAGGGAGAGAGTGACAAGGTAATATTCCAGCAGTCTGGGACAGTCGAGTTTATGAATGTCAAACAGACGGTGACTCTTGCGGTGAACCTGCAGGGGATAGTGTTTCAGCATCCAGGGGAGTACCGATTTCAGCTTTTCTGCGAGGACCATCTTTTGGGTGAACGTCGTATTCAGTGTCGACATATTCCGGCTCGTGGTCCTTCGAAAGGTTCCGGAGAGGGATAGACGGTTTTGCTGTTGGCACGACATGCGGGCGGCGGCGGAGACATAGGGGCTTTGCCTATATGAAAAACGGGCTATACCCTGATGGACGGGAAATGAAGGTTCGGTTATATTTTGGGGAGATAATTGAACGCGGTAGTCCCGAGTTTTTTTGAAGGGAGCGTGAGATGTGCCAAAGTTGCGGATGTTCACCTTGTTCGACGTGTGGAAGACCAATAGAAGATGGGGTCTGCTCGGGCTGCGGTGAGAAGTCATCGCAATGCAGTTGTCAGCCACAGGAAGAGTAATCGGTTTTGGTCGTTGCCGGCATGGGCAGTGCGTGCAAGTGTTCTTGACGGTTCCTTGACGCGGTGTGGAGATGCCGGTTTTAGCGGCTGCATGATTGCTTTGTTTGGGTGGACTATAATACCCCCAATAATTGGGGGGGCAAAGGCCCCTGAGTAAAACGGCTGGGGGCTTTTGCAGTACGGTGTTTTTCGGAGGGGGAAAATGTGACAAAGGTACGGCGGTAATGGTTGTGGCCTTGTTCTGGGGGGGACAAGGCCTTCGGGGGCAAGAATAATTTCCCGGGTGCAACAGGGGGGCGCCCCGGGAAATACCCAGGTCGGTATTTCGGTGTCTCCGGTCTGTTTGCGCATCACACTGGCTTGGTACGGAAGGATTTCAGAAAAAATTTTGCGTGATGGGGAGTTTGTTGACATAGCCGGCTGGTGGGCCTATGATTTTGTTCGAAAGGGATTTTCTTTTTTGGAGTATTGAAGATGGCAGAAGCAAAAAAGAGTTGGGAAAAACGATTGGCAGGTGAGCCGGATAGCGCGATGGTTGAATTTGTCCAGTCGCTTTCGGTCGATAGGCGGCTTTATAAGTATGACATAGCCGGTTCGATTGCGCATGCGCGGATGCTTTCGGAGCAGAAGCTTATCGGCAAGGATGAGTATAAGGCGATTCGTGAAGGCCTTATCGCGATATCGGAGGAGATTTCGGCGGGGCGGTTCGAGTTTGATGCGACTTATGAAGATATTCATATGGCAGTGGAGGCGGCGTTGATTGCGAAGGTTGGGGAGGTTGGGAAGAAACTTCATACGGGGCGCAGCCGAAACGACCAGGTTGCGACTGATATGCGGCTGTGGATGCGTGATGAGATAGAGATTCTGCAGGCGAAGGTGACGGGTTTGCAGAAGGCGTTGGTTAAGGCGGCAGAGAAGTACGGTGAGGATGTGATGGCGGGGTATACACATCTTCAGCGTGCTCAACCGGTTTGTGTTGGGATGTATCTGCTTAGCTTTGTGGAGCAGTTGGAGCGAGATAATATTCGGCTGAAGCACTGCAGGAAGTTAGTGAATTTGTGTCCGTTAGGCTGCGGGGCGATTGCAGGCTCAACGCTGGCTCTGGACAGGAAGCGGGTTGCGAAGGAGCTTGGCTTTTCGGATATTAGTTATAACAGCATCGATGCGGTGAGTGATCGGGATTTTTGTGTCGAGTTTATTTTTGACTGCGCGATGATAGCGATGCATTTGTCTCGGTGGGCGGAGGACTGGATTATCTATTCTTCGAGTGAGTTTGGTTTTGTGCGGATTGACGACCGCTATTGCACGAGTTCAAGTATGATGCCGCAGAAACGGAACCCGGATGTTGTAGAGTTGATTCGGGCCAGGTCGGGAGCGGTTTATGGAGCTTTGATGGCGATGCTGACGATCTGCAAGGGTCAGCCATCGGGTTATAATCGTGATATGCAGGAGGACAAGCGGCATGTTTTTGCGGCGAGTGATACGGTTGAGGCCTGTCTGGATATTGCGGCGGGTATTGTTTCGCATACGAGGTTCGAGGTGAAGAAGATTGCGGAGGGGATTGAAGATGGATTTTTGGATGCGACTGCGCTGGCGGAGTACCTGGTGGGTAAGGGTGTTGCGTTTCGCGAAGCGCATGGGATTGTTGGAGCGTTGGTTGCGGACTGCGAGCTGGATGGCAAGAAGCTGGCTGATGTCAGGCTTGATGATTTGCAGGGGCGGTGCGGAGCGATAGAGGCGGACGTTTATGACAGCCTTGGCGCGGGCAAGCTTGTCGATAAGTATGTGACGGAAGGGGCTGCGGGGACGAAGCAGGCGAAAGAGCAGATTCAATACTGGAAACGGGAACTTGGCCAGCGATGAGTGAGGATGAGATAACTGCGTGGTTTGCCGACCAGAGCCGATTGGGTGTGGGGGATTTTCCAATCGGGATCGGTGACGATATGGCGGAGATTCGTTTGGGTGAGGGGCGAAGCGTTTTAGTGACGACGGATATGCTTCTGGAGGGGGTGCATTTTGTTTTTTCGCAGGCGACGGCGGAGCAGGTTGGGTATAAGGCGATGGCGGTTAGTCTGAGCGATTGTGCGGCGATGGGTACGATTCCGGTGGCGGCGGTTGTCGGCGTTGGGCTTTCGGAGGGATTCGGGGAGGCTCAGTTGAAGCGGCTTCACGCGGGGATAGTTCGTGCGGGTGAAAAGTATGGATGCGCTCTTGTTGGCGGGGACATAACGAGTTGGGCCGGGCAGGGGCGTTTTGTGATAAGCGTGGCGATGCTTAGCAGGCGGGCGGGATTTGAGCCTATCCGGCGGTCGGGGGCGAAGATTGACGATTGTGTTTGTGTGACGGGTTCGCTTGGTGGGGCAATTGGTGGCAAGCACCTGGAGTTCGAGCCGCGGGTGCGCGAGGCGATTCGAATAGGACAGATGGTTAAAGTGCATTCGATGATAGATATCAGTGACGGGTTGAGCAGTGACCTGAACCGGATATGCAAGGCAAGTGGAGTTGGAGCAGTTATCGATGCCGAGCGGATACCGATTTCTGATGAGGCGAAAGAAAGTGATGATCCGCTTGGGGCGGCGTTAAATGATGGGGAGGATTTCGAATTACTTTTTACGCTGAGTGAAGCCGATTGTGAGCGGCTGACAAAGCGGTGGGGTGATAGGGTTGCGATAACGTGTATTGGGAAGATTACGGACAGCGGGAAGATGGAGATTAGAGCAGCGGATGGGAGCGTGCGCGATTTACAGGCGAAGGGTTATGAGCATTTGGCTTAGGATATTTGGAGAACCCAGTTGGTGAAGGATGCTCTGAGAGTTGATTGTGGTTAGGAATCGAAGCTCGAATTTATCGTATTGAAAGTCGCCAGCGATGCCGGTTTGATTCTGTGCAATAAAAAAGAGTGCTTGTGCGTCTATGTTACGGTATACTTTGTGGATTCAGAGATGTGAACAGGAAGAAATGGCAGTATAGGGGTCTGGACGAAATATTATTTTCTAATTCTTTTGGAGGCAAACATTATGAAGCGTCGTATTATTTCAACCCTCAGTATCTGTGTGGTTCTGGCTCTGGCATGGATTTGCCTTGCCCAGCCGGAAACTCCTGCTACTAAGAAATCAGCAGGAGCGGCAGGGTCACGCCGAGGACAACAGCGTGAGCGTCAGCAAAAAGCCCTCTCCGAAATCGGGATCCAAGTCACAAAGATAAAGACTTCGATGGAAGCGTCTTCAGGCAGGCGGCAGGGATGGCGGGAACTCTCTGAGGAAGAAAGAAACAAGTTAAGAGAACAATTCCGGAAAGCGCGTGAAGAGCGAATGAAATCGCTTGGGTTAATCGAAGATCAAATCTTAATGCTTAAGGGCCGAAGAACTGTCTATCAGGAGTATGACAAGTCGATGGGTGAGTTGAGTGGAATCCTCGAATTAGCGAAAAAGGAAAAGGCTAAGGAGACAACAGCGGCCATCGAGAAGCTTATCGCGGCCAAAAAGAAGCAATTCGAGAAGAAGATGGAAGAGCTCAAGATGGGTGAAAGACCCAGGCCAAGAGGCAATTGATTCACTGATAGTACGCTGAACCAATAACTACTTGATGCGTATAACGCCGTTACGGCGGTTCGACCGTTGGGCTGGCTCAATAGCCAATCCCAACCTGGCTATACTGGTCTGCCCCCCAAAAACTGTGCCAGTTAAAGTTAGAGTACAGTTGGCCATTTAAGAAGTGCAATCTTGAGGATGGAAAGGCAACAATTGTGAATTACGGTAAGGGTTTTGTATTTGGTGTTTTTGTTGTGTCGGTGATGATTCTATGTGGTTGTGAGTTGGGGGGTGGTTCGGGTACATTCGAGGCGGAAGCAACCACGAATTTATCGGGAAAATGAAAGATTGAAATAGTGGTTGGTGGATGGCGGGTAGGATTGTTTTGGTTGATGTGATTTTTGCCGATTGAATGGTTGACCGGATAGATGTATACTTGGATGAGGTTGGGTGGGAAATGTTGCAGGTAGTGGCTTCGGTCGGGCGTGATATGGAATTTGAGTAAGAAAATGTATCGGTGACTTCTAATTAAGGACAGAGGACAATGAAAAAGTTAGATGTGAAGGCATTGGCTGCCGGGCTTGGTGTTTCGTGGGGATTCGGTATGCTGTTTATTGGCTGGGCCTCGATATTCGGCTGGGGGGCGGAATTTGTTGACGCAATGTCGTCTGTTTACATCGGTTTTGCGCCGACCTTTTTAGGGGGAATCATCGGAGGAGTTTTGGGGTTCGTCGATGGTGCGATCGGCGGGGCGATAATTGCCCTTGTGTATAATGTTGTTGCTAAGAAATGATTGTCCCGCTACAGGAACATTATGGATTTTGAGACGGTTACGAATTCTGCGGCCGAGACTATTGCGTTTGGTCGTGAGATTGGGGTGCAATTGAAGGGTGGTGAGGTTTTTGCGATATGCGGGCCGCTGGGCAGCGGTAAGACGCATTTGATTAAGGGGATTGCGGCAGGTGCCGGGGCAGAGCACAGCGAGCAGGTGAACAGTCCAACGTTTGTTATTGTCAATGAATACGAGGGACGGCAGGGCCTGCGTATTTATCATATCGATGCTTATCGGCTGGAGTCTGTGGCGGAGTTCGAGATGTTGGGGTTTGACGATTTTTGCGATGGGGGTTCAGTGGTTTTAATCGAGTGGGCGGACAAGGTAAGGGCTGCACTGGAAGGGACGGGGTGCGTTTGGGTGGAATTATCTCACGAGGGGCGGTCGAAGCGGGGAATACGGATTAGCGGTGCTGCTGAATATATCAAGTTTGGGATTTGATTTTTTTGGTAGATGGCGGCATCCGATAAGAAATTGATTTTTCCCGTGAGAAGCGGGTGATTGAGGGCGAGCGGGGGAAAAGGGGCGAGACAGATAGGTTTTTTGCTTGGGAGAGTTTTGCACGTGGGGATTTGTTTTATATATTTTCGTTGGAAGCAAGTTGGTTTAAGTTGATGTTTAATTGAGTCGATAGGGTGAATTGGAAAAAGGATTGTATTTAGCATGTGTTGAGGGTTTTGAAAAGAAACGTTGTTTTTTATTAAAGGGGTACGAAAGATGAAGGCAAGAAGCGGATTTACATTGGTAGAAATTTTGATCGTGGTTGTCATCCTTGGCATTCTGGCGGCAATCGTAATACCTCAGTTTACCGACGCGAGCACAGAGGCGAAGGAATCGGCCTTGAAGAGCGACTTGCAGACGATGCGTTCTCAGATTGAGCTTTACAAGATTCAGCACAATGACACTCCGCCGAGTTTGGCGGACTTTGCGGCTCAGATGACGGGCACGACAGATGTCCTCGGTGCTACGACTGGGACTGATTATGGTCCTTATCTGCAGCAGGTTCCGACGAATCAGTTCAACGACAGCAAGACGCTCGCCGCTGCCGCTGCTGTTGGTGTTGGTTGGGAGTATGATGCAACCACGGGTGAAATTCATCCTGGTGATGCTGACCATAATGCTCTTTAATAAAGTGAGAGATTTTCGGCTGTGATGAAGCATTTGTGAGAATTCATGGCATTAACAAACAGGCTGACCGTGCTGAGGCGATAGCTGAAGGGCGGTCAGCTTTTTTGTGGAAACAGTTGAATTTAAGAGGACAGAGCGATGAGGAAGAACAAGGGTTTTACACTTGTAGAAATTCTGATAGTGGTTGTCCTGCTTGGTTTGATAGCTGCGATAGTAATACCGTTAGCGGCGAACAGCACAACGAGAGCGAAGAACAGTGCGCTTGCTTGTAGTGCGCAAATGATTCGCCGTTACATATTAGTATACAGGAGCCAGCATCTGGAAATTGCTCCGGGGTATCCCGATGGCGATACGAGCCAGGCACCGACGGAGCAGGCATTTATCGACCAGATAACGAAGTCAAGCAAGACCAGCGGTGAGACGGCGGCTATTGGTACAGCAGGTTTCGAATATGGGCCTTATCTCATGCGGATGCCGACTAATCCGTTTAATAATAAGGCGACGATTCAGATGCTTGGTAACGGCGATGCTTTTCCTGCGGCTGGTGATAACAGTCATGGGTGGGTGTATAAGGCGTCCACGTTCGAGATAAGGCCGGACAATTCGGGGTCTGATTTAGATGGCAAGCCATACTATGAGTATTAGTGTTGAGAGACAACCTGGTTGCAGTCGAGGTGGTTTTACGCTGGCAGAAGCAATGCTGGCGGTTGTTATTCTTGGGATCGCATCGGCTGGTGTTTTGCTTCCGTTTACGAGCGGGGCATCTGTGCGCGCCGAGGGGATGCGTCGAATGCTCGGTGGGAAACTGGCAGGTGATTTGATGGAGCAAGTTTTGGTGCAGCCTTTCGCAGATATAGTGGCAAACTATAACTACAGCGAGGCGCAAGGGCAGGTAAAGGACGCTGCGGGAACGGTTTTTACGGATGCGAATTACGCGAGGTTCAGCAGGCAAGTGAGCTGCGAGTATGTTTATGTCCCGCAGGAAAGCGGTGCGACGTCAGCGATGTTTATCAAAGCGATGGTTCGGGTGTGTTACGCGGGCAGGGAAGTTGCAGTTATCAATCGTCTTATAAACAAATAGGATTGGTCGGATTGATTTATGGTCGATGGTGCGGGACATAGCAGAGTTGCAGGGAGGCGCCGGCGAGGATTGGGCTGTCGTGGGCTGACGTTGGTTGAGCTTTTGGTGGCGCTTGCGGTGTCGTCGATAGTATTGAGTGCGGTGGCGACGTTAGCGTTCGCAATGGGCACTGCGGACAAATCGACGAGCGATATGGCTTTTAAGCAGTCTCAGGTTCGATTCGCAACGCTGAAGCTCTCGGATTTGATACGGCATGGGAAGCTTGTGTGCGGTATGGCGGGCAGCGACCTTGCGATTTGGAGGGCGGACGACAGCAACGACGGGCGAATCAATATGAATGAGCTTGTTCTTATCGAGCGAGGTGCCGGCCACGATTATATTGGGCTTTGTGAATTTTCGGCTTCGGAGGTATCGGTGATAAGCATTGGTGGTATCAGCGGGCTGAGAGCGGATGATTACTCCAACAGTCGTGTGCGGCTGGTGCCGCATTGCCAGAACGTAGCGTTCTTGTTCGATGTTTCGCCGCCGGATACGCGGCTTGTAAATATAGCTTTCGATTTGAGTGAAGATAATGTTGTTCATCATTACCAGATAAACGCCGGGCTTCGCGGCTGGGCAGGGAATCTGCTGGTCGGTGGTGAAATCGTCAGTGGAGACGATGATTGAAGATGCGACGAACTAAACGGATAAGATGTAAAGGGGCGGCACTTTTGGTCGTTCTGTTTGTAGTTATGGCGATAACGGTTTTGTCGTTGGGTTTTCTGGCGCGCAGTGATGTGGAATTGGCATGCGGTTCGAATATGGTAATGCGGACACAGATGGATTATCTTGCGGAGTCCGGTCTTGAACAGGCCCGAGGTTTGATACTAAGTCCGCAGGATTTGGCAGGGGAGTGGTGGGCCGGTGCTATGGGTCAGCAGCTTACCGACGGCAGTAACGATTTTTACGATGTGGCAGTTGTGAAGCTTGGCGGGTGCAATTATAAGATAACCAGCGATGCTTACCGGATGGCGGGGGGCGAGAGGATTGGTCGCAGCAGCCTGCTGGCGGAGCTTCGTCTTGACGATTGTATTGGTTTGTGGTTAGGCAGTGGCGCGACGATTTCAGATGGGATGACGATTGATGCTGACGTTTACTGCAACGGAATATTGGTGAACAGCGGTGTTATCAACGGTGATGTCTTTGCTCAGTCCCTTAGAGGGAGCGTTTTGGGACAGCGAAAAACGGTGGGCGAACTATCGCTGGAGTGGCCTGGAACTACGGCATCGGCTTATACGTCGCATTACGCGGTTCAGAGTGTGGGAGCCAGCCTGTCCGGGGTGACATACGGGCCATACGAGCCTGTTCGGATATGTCATCACAGCGGTGATTTGGTTCTGAATGGGTCGGTGGTGATTGATGGAATGCTGATAGTGGAGGGGGACATGGTAATACATGGCAGCGGCAATATCCTGAGGGGCGGCAAGAATTTGCCGGCGTTTTTCGTGACCGGCGATGTTGTTGTGGAATCCGGTGGAGAGTTGGATGTGCAGGGCCTTGGTGTTATCGAAGGTCAGATGCAGCTTGGCGGTGGAGCGGCAGTGAATATAGTTGGCGGGTTGTTTACGAAGGGCGGTCTCAAAGAGGTGACGCCGGACTCTTCCGGCAACGATAATGTCGGAGTGCTTTACGGTGGTCTAAGCCGACATCCTAACGAAGGGCAAATATCGGGTGCGTTCGAATTTGATGGTGCCGATGACTATGTGCAGACGGTCGATGATTCGAGCAAGCTTCAATTAACGAGTGACTATACGTTGGCTGTGTGGATTAAAGCGGATGCGGTGCAGAACACCTGGGCCGGCATATTTTCCAAGTGTTCTGGTTCTGGCGAGGATTCTGTAAATCACTGGACGCTTCAGTTTAACTCGACAAGTACAGGGAACATTGTTGTACATCATCCTGCTTCTTTCTGGGATACCAAGATCAACCTGAGCGATATTGCCGGGGGTTGGCATCATATACGGATTGTCCGCAGGGCAGGTTTGATGACGTCTTATCTGGACGGCAGTGAGAGGGTCCACAGCGACAATTCGTTCAGTGAGAATCCAGGCAGTGGGTTGGGGCATTTTAACATTGGGGCAGATCGAACAGCTTCATCGAACTACATGTTCAAGGGGCTGCTCGATGATATTCGTGTTTATGACCGTGCGCCGGACGCGAATGAGACTTATCCGAGCAGTGGTCTGATTGGGCACTGGGAACTGGATGATGCGGACCCGAGTATGCAGATAACCGCGGATGCGTCGAAGACGGCGATTTTGTTCTGGGATGCCGGCGGTACGGCTCACAAATGGAGCCAGGCAGCGGGCGGGTTTTTCCGAAGTATCGAACGTATCGAACATTGATGAGAAGTGTTTGTGGGACGTGGTGAGAAGAAATCGCTTATCGGTCTTTTTGATGAGCGCTAAATAAATTTTTTGAGCAAGTCAAACGCCCGATCACGGGCTTTTAATTTCACGGCATCGAGTATTCGCCGGTAGTTGGTGTCACATCGTTTTGACGGTTATACCGATTTTGTTGAACCTGCGTGCCGAGGGTGTGGTCTTTGACAGTTGTATGGGGTTTTGAGGGATGAATGAAATGGATGTGGATATGTATAAAACGGACTTTGTTGCCGATATTTGCAGTGGCCGACGGAGCGGATTGATTTTCGGACTTTTGCCGAGTTTGGGCGGATGTAAAGGTACAGGCTTAAGAAGACGAAAAAGTCATTGGCAGAATCAAGATATGCTTCTGGTTAGATTGAAAAGAATGAAGGACATTATGAGCTCTGTATATATGACAAGTAGATTTGGGCGGCTGCGAGGTTCTTCGCGGCATGGGTGCTTGCGTTGTGCGAAGGGCTTTACGATAGTGGAGCTTATGATTGTGATTGTAATTATCGCGATCGCGGCGGTGATGGCAGTACCCCTGATGAGTTCCGCGGGCAGCCTTCAGGTTCGTTCTGCGGCGAACATGATAGCGAGCGACCTTGAGTACGCCAAGAGCATGGCAATCAGCCGCGGCAGGAGTTACAGCGTGGTTTTTGACAAGGACGCCGAGAGCTACCAGATAGAGGATGAGAACGGTGTGATAGCGCATCCTGTGAGGAAGGGTTTTAATTACGTTGTGAATTTTGCGAGCAGGGGGCTGGACAAGGTTGATATAGTCAATGCTTCGTTTAATTCGACGAGCGTGGTGAAATTTAATTTTCTTGGCAGCCCGCTTGACGAAAACAATGGGCCTCTCAATAACAAGGGTGTTGTGAGTCTTGCGGCTGGCTCTGTTTTGGTGACGGTTGAGGTTGAGCCTGTGACCGGCTTTATAACGATTAAGTACTGATATTGTAGTCTGGAAGTCAGCATATGAACTTTAAGTTGACAACTCGAAAACAGCTTCCGATAGGATTGGACATCGGTCACAATTTTATCAAGATGATTCAGTTGGCGATTAGCGGCGGGCACATAAGTGTTGTTGCGGCGAGGAAGATTCGCATCGACCCGACAATAAACGGCGACAGGCAAGCGCGGCGAATGTTTGTTATTTCGGCGTTGAAGAAGATGGTTTCGGATGGTGGGTTTCGCGGCAGGGAGGTTGTGTCCTGTTTGGCAAATGAGCAGTTGAAGATAACGAGTTTGCGGTTGGCTGAAGAGCAGAGCGATGCAATAGAGGCGGTGTTGCGTCAGGAAGTATCGCAGCGTTTCGGCTTGGTTAATGCGGAAGATGCGGTTCGGTATATGGTTGTGGGGGACGTTTTTCAGGGCGATGAGATAAAGAATGAGCTGATACTTCTGGCGGCATCAGGTGACTCGATACGCGAATACGTCGAGTTTCTGGAGGAGGCCGGGCTGATGCCTGTTGGCATAGATGCTCTTCCGTGTGCTTTGTTCAGGAGTTTCGAGCGTTCACTGCAGCGTGATGAGGACAAGGAGCGGACAGCGGTTTTTGTGGATTTGGGTTGCAAATACACGACTGTTGTTTTTGGTCGTGGCCGTGAGATTATGTTTGTGAAACAGATACCGATTGGCGGGTCAAGTTTTGATGAGGAGATAGCGTCGAAGCTTGGCGTCAGCGTTGGCGAGGCGGAGATGCTTCGCGGAAGGCTTCGGATGGAGAAGCCATGGACGGCGGGTGTGGAAAGGGCTTCGGAGAGTGGTGGTGATGAGGATTTGGCCGATAGTGAGCCGGCAAGCGGCGAAGGTGAAGCGGCGTTGGATAGTTCGACACGTTGTGTTATGGTCGATGCAATCAATAGTGTTTCCGAGAAGCTTGTGCGTGAGATATCGCTGTGCTTTCGATATTACACGGTGACATTCAGAGGCAAACGAGTTGAGTGTGCGTATCTGAGCGGCGGCGAGGCATACGAGCAGATTCTTGTGAACGTTCTTCGCCGTCAACTTGCGGTAAAGATAGAGATGGCTCAGCCTTTGCGTGGGTTTGCGATGGTACATGTTGATTTAGACAGTGACAGACGCAGTTCGCTTTCGGAATGGGCGGTTGCCGTTGGCTTAGGCCTGAAGGGGTGCAAAGACAGCGGCATGCTCAGCGGCACAGAATCAAAGGAAGATGCTAAGTTTGACCGGGCAGGCAGTTATGAAAGAAATTGATTTTCTTCCAGAATGGTATAAGAGCGACAAGCGCCTCGAGTCGCGTTATCGCACACAGTATCTGTTACTTGGATGCTTGTTTGCGGTGATGGTGGCTTGGAATTTTGCGTCTGTGCATACACTGAACAGGGTGGAGGCGGTTCTTCAACAGGAGTCCCACTCCAGGACAGCGTTGACGGATCTGTCTGAATCCTATGCGCGAGTGAAGAGCGAAGTTCTGTCGTTTCGTGGGCAGGCCAAGGAGATAGGACAGCTTGATTCCCGTATTGATGTTGCGAGTGTTCTTGGTGAACTTAGCTACCTTCTCGATGGGAGCATGGTTCTCAGGGAGATCGAGTTTTCGTCTGAGAAGTTTGCTGATAAGCAAAAGAATGGCAAGCGCGGCTCGGTGGTACGGGCTGCCGGCGTCGGCATGAAGAAGGTAGTTGTAGGCGGACCTGTTCGATTTAAGATTGTGATAAAAGGAGTAGCCTCGGACGGCAGTGAGATTGCGAGGTTTGTGCGCAAGTTAGAGGAATCGGCGTACTTTCGGGACATTACATCTTCCTTTCGGGATATTACATCTTCGTGGCGAAACGGAGAGATAGTTGATGGAGCGGCCAGGAAGGGCAGCGGTTTTGAGGTTAGTGAGTTTGAGATAGTGTGCTACCTGGCAAATTACAAAGAGCGGGTGGCCTCTTCCGCAAAAGAAGTTCCAGGGAAAGTTTTGGGAAGCTAAACATGCGATTGTGGCCGAGTGTTCTGTTTGGGATATGGTAAACGTTATGATTTTTCGGGAAAGAAAACAGATATTGATAATCGCCGCAGCAGTAGTGATGACCGGTGGATTCCTGCTGTTTCGGTATCTGCCGCTGCGTGGTCGAATGAAGGAAATGGAGCAGTTGCGTGCCATACAGTCGGCCAGTGTGACGCAACAGGTCATCGAGAGCGGTCAGCTTCCGATTCTGCGCAAGCAACTTGCGGACTTGAAGGCAACTGTGGGTAATTATGATGCTCGTGTTCCCCTGAGCAGGAGCCTTGGAGAGTTTCTGCAGAAGGTCGCAGGCCTTATGAATGAGCACAATCTTGTTGAGCAGGAGATTGGACCGGGCACGGACGTGAAATCGGACGGTCTGAATGGTGTTCCCGTGAGCATACGGTGCAAGGGTAGTCTGGAGCAGATATTCGAGTTTTATGGTTCATTGCAGAGCCTTGACCGGTTGGTTCGTATTGAGCGTGTGCAGTTGGTGAACGACAAGAATTTCAGCGGTCAGGTGAAGATGGAGGCGGAGACGGTCATATATTACAGGACAAACAAGGGTTAGTGGTGACAGGCAGAGTGTTGATATGAAGGTTGAAACCGGGAAAAATGGTTTGAGAGGTAATGTGTCGCCGGCTCGTCCGAAGGCAGGCAGGAAGAAGTCCGTGGTAGCGGCTTGCCTGGTAAGTGTAATGTTACTTATGTGGGTGAGAGTGTTATTGCATAAGGGGCCTGAACCGGCGGCGGCTGCGCCGGCAGTGGGTGCTTCGACGTTGGCTTCGAATTCGCAGGTGCAGGTGAGTTACGTAGAGTTGCCGCAGGTCGAGGGTCGCAATGATGTTCTCAGTGGTGACTTTTTTGTGTCGAACGGCTGGGCCGACTTTGGGTCGTCAGGCGGCAATAATAGAAACGTGACAGATGTAAACGTTGGTTCGAAGGATGAGGATTCACAGATAGTGAGGCGGATTGCGTCTCGTCTGGAGCTTCGGGCGATGATATGGTCGGGAGCGAAAAGGCAGGCGTTTATCAACCAAAAGCTGCTTTCTGTGGGTGACAGATTTGTTGTGAAAGAAGGTGTGAAATCATATGACTTCGAGATTACGGGAATTGGTGACAATCAAGTATTGATTAGATGTGGTGAGGCTGTAATTACGTTGAAGCTTGCAACGCCTGTTACAGCGAAAGATTGAAAGGCAAGCAGTGTTTTTGCGTGTTTTATCGCAGGAAGTATTTTTTAGAAAAGGAGCCAAATTATGTTTTACAAAAAGAAGTTACAATCAGGATTTACGAGGGTTAGTTGTTTTGTTCTGCCTGCTGTTTTGTTGGCAGTTATAGCAGGTGTATCATTTGGAGCTGCCGACGATGTTACGATAGTACCTGTCAAGATAGAAGGCGGTTCGGCAGTTTCTTCGAGCGCAGTCGGCGCCGATAGCAGCATCGTTGCGGATGTTCAGGAGATAGGTTTTCAGCCTGATACGACGATCCAGCAGGCACTTGCAATATTGGCTGAGAAATATCAGAGGAACATAGTTCCGTCAAGCAATGTTGACGGTGTTCTGTCGTTTACTCGTTTGTACAATGTGACGTTCGAGGAAGCGATGGACGCGATTCTCGGTACGAACCTGAAGTACGAGCAGGTCGGCCAGTTGTACAAGGTGTACACGAAAGAGGAATACCTGAAGATGAAGCAGGATATAGCCCGTATGGAGCACAGGGTATTTACTCTTTACTACATCAGTGCCGAGGAAGCGCTGGCATTGGTTAAGCCTGTTTTGAGCAAGTCTGCGATGGTTCACGCCAGTACACCTGCCGAGACTGGTGTGGGCGGCAGCAGCAGTAGCAGCAGCAGTTCAAGCGGTGGCAGCAGCTCGAGCGGCAGCAGCACCGGCGGCGGTGATAGTATGGCTCAGAATGATACCATCGTGGTTTATGATTTTCCGGAGAACCTCGCCCGGGCTGAGGATATTCTCAGTTCTCTTGACAAGAGGCCGAAACAGGTTCTTGTCGAAGCGACGATTCTTAGCGCTCGCTTGGTTGAGGGCATGGATCTTGGGATGGACCTTAACTTCATGGCTGGTGCAGCGCTGGACGGTACAGCGTCAACCGATACTATTGTGAGTGAAGGAACAATCTCAAGAGGTACTGAAGCATCATCTCCGATTGCGGACATAGGGGACCTTGGAACAGGTGCACCGATTGAGACGTCCGGTTTTGCAACGGTGGGCGGCAGCGGTCTTCGCCTCGGTGTCAGGTCGGGTGATTTCAGGATGTTTATCAGTGCATTGGAGTCAGTTACCGATACCACAGTGCTTGCCAATCCGAAGATTCTTGCTGTGAACAAACAGGAAGGCTCGGTGCAGATAGGCAGCAAAATTGGTTACCGAAGCAGCACGACCATCAGCAGCGGTGGTGTGGCAAGTGAGGGCCAGGTGGAATTTCTGGATACAGGTACGATATTGAAATTCAGGCCGTTCATCGGTGACGACGGTTACATCCGCATGGATATTTATCCGGAGGACAGCACCGGTTCGCTTAATGCCGATGGTGTTCCTGATAAAACCGTGACGACACTGCGTGCCAATATCATTGTGAAAGACGGAGAGACAATTGTTTTGGGCGGTCTGTTTCGGGATTCGATAGTCTCGACACGGCAGCAAATACCGCTGCTTGGCGATTTACCGATTATAGGTGCTTTGTTCCGTGGAACGACCGACAGTACCGTTCGTGAGGAAGTGATAATTCTCCTTACTCCTCACATCATCGACGGGGCCAATCAGACAGATGGCGAGGCTCGCGTGGCAGATATTAGTCGTAAACGTTACGGCGCGCGGATGTCACTTCAGGGTATAAGCAGGAGCAGACTTGCGGAGGATCGCTACGTAAGTGCGGTAAAGTGCTACGCCGAAGGCAACAGTGTCGAGGCTTTGTCGGAACTGGATCATTCGCTTGATCTTCGTCCGACGTACTTGGAGGCACTTCGTCTTAAAGAGCGGATTACGCAAGAGATAGCTCCGGACAGGGCGAAGGAGATGGAGCGGATTATGCTCGGAGCTATTGAGAACGAAGAAGCTTCGCTTTGGCAAAGACGTTAGTAGCTGCGATGTCCGAGGGCCAGGGTTCCCGTACATTTATCGTGTATGGGGACCCTGGGCAGGATTGAAGGTTTGTGATTTGGATTTGAGTTTCAGATAAGGAGAGTTGAAGTATGTTAAGGAAAACTACAATTACAGCGGCGGCATTGTTGCTGGCGATTTGCGCCGGCTGCGAGTCTCATGCAGAGCGAAAACAGGCAGTGAAAGAGCAGTGGCAAAAGTCGTCATCCCGAATCAAACTTAACCTGGCTAAGCAGCAGTATGGAAAGGGAAAGTATGCCGATGCGCTGGAGAATATAAAGGATTGTATTAGTGCCGATGCCAAGAATGCGGAAGTTCATCTGGTGTACGGAAAAATTCTAATGGCTAAAGGCAGGCGTTCGGAGGCTGAGCAGGAACTGCATTCGGCAGTTGAGTTGGATAAAACGCTTGATGAAGCATGGTATTGGCTTGGCGTCAGTTCGCAAGAGGCCCGGCGGATTCCTCAGGCACGGGGTTACTACGAGCAAGCGATGACACTTGGTTCTGGGAAAGTTGATTACGTTTTGGCAGTGGCGGAGTGTTATGGTGCAGAGAAGCAATTCGATGCCGCACTCAAGATACTGGAGTCGGCAATGCTGTCAATGCCTCGTGCGCTTTCCCTGAAAGTAGCAGCGGCTGATATGTACAGCAGGGCGGGAAACAATGCGCGTGCTATTTCGCTTTACGAAGAGGCGATGCTTCTGTCGAGCGATGATGAGGGGATAGCCGAGTCGCTTGGTTACTGCTATATGTTTGCAGATAAATGGGCAGAGGGTGCGGATCTTTTTGAGAAGTTGGCCAAACGCCTGGAGTCAGATTCCGCCGGCGATAAAGATGCTGACACGTTGGCCGAAAACGAACAGCGTCATAGGCTATATATTGAGACGGCTGCTGTCTGCAATATGAAGAGCGGTCAATATACTCGGGCGGTTGCGTGCTACAATAAGCTGAGCGTTGCCGAGAGGGACAATGCTGAAGTATGGGTTAAGATGGGGCAGGCGGCACTCGGTGCAGGGATGATTGACAGGGCGCTTCAGTGTGGTAAGAAGGCCTGTTTTCTTCATCCGGGTTATGCTGATGCGATGGTTCTGATTGGTTGTGCACAGTATCGCAGCGGTGACTACTCGGCGGCAGAGAAAAGCTTCGGAACAATTTCATCGGACAAGACGGCTGGCGGTTTCGCGTGGCTGATGCGTGCGAGATGTTATGAGAAGCTCGGTCAAACCGAGCGTGCCAAGGGTGCTTATAAGAGGGCACTCGAACTGAACCCGGAAAGTGAACTGGGTGATTACCTTGCCAAGGGCAGAGGTAATGGACAGTGGTGATATTCGAGTGCAGAGTTTCGAATTTGAAGGTAGTGAAGCTGGAGTTAGAACCTTGAAGTCGGAAAGAAAGTCATATTTGGTTGTCCCCTGTATTCTTGGTGTGAGCTTGTTGGCAGGCGCCGCAGGTACATGGTGTTGGGGCGTCCTTGGAGAGGGTTCGGTTTTGAGCGGTGGCGTGGCGGTTGCAATTGCAGTGGCCTGTGCGGTTTTCGCCTGGCTGCACTGGTGCATTCTTGCAGCCAGGATAGCATCTCTTGCGGCGGTGTTTGGAAGCAGCGATAAGTCCAGGGCGTCGAAGTTCAGTTTTCTTCGTGTGGGTTCTGCGGTAAACAAGCTTCTGGGATCCATTGAGGACCATGCCGCCGGTGATGCGCGCGCGGAAGAGGTGAAGAAGCAGCAGGTTCAGAATCTGAAGATGCAGGTTCGGCTGAGCGGGAGGCAAAAGCGCAACACCGAGGCGATTATATACAGCATTCGTGACGCTGTGATTGTTGTGGACGAGTCCGACCGACTTTTGATGGCGAACGAGGCGGCTGGGAGGCTTTTTGATTTTGATTTTTTGCAGGTTCAGCACAAAGCTGTGGACGAAGTGATAGATGGTGACAAAAGTGGATTTGCATCGTTTTTGAAGGGTTGTAGAAAGAGCAGGGGACGGGCGACGCGGCAGGAGATAGAGTTTGCCCAAGACGCAGGGGCAAGGACATACGATTGCATAGTCTCGTGTGTTTACGATGAGCAGGAGAAGGTTTGCGGAGTGGTGGCGGTTCTTCATGATATTACCAGGGAGAAGGAGATATCTCAGATGAAGAATGATTTTGTGAGCCATGTTTCTCATGAGTTGAAGACCCCGCTTGCGTCGATAACCGCTTACTCGGAGATGTTGGTTGACGGCGAAGCCGGTACGGAAGAGACTCGGAAGGAATTCTATTCGGTTATTCAGAATCAGGCTCAACGTCTGAACCGGTTGATCGAGGATATTTTGAATATATCGCGTATAGAATCGGGTCTGATAAAGATTGATAAGCGGCCGATAAGCCTGACAATACTGATAGAAGAACAACTTCGAATGATAAAAAGTTATGCAGAGGAAAAAGGCATCGAGGTTATCAGCCAAAAGCCCATAGTATTCGACCAGGTAAATGTCGACAAGGACATGCTGAGCCAGGTTGTAGTGAACCTGTTGAGCAATGCGGTTAAGTATACTCCTGCGGGGGGTTCGGTTCGGGTTTCGACGGAAGTTGATGAGATTTCGAAGATGGTTTGCGTGCGTGTGACGGATACCGGCATTGGGATTCCGGATGAAGAAATAGAGCACGTGTTTGATAAGTTTTACAGGGTCGGAGTGAACAACAAACAGGCAAAAGGTACCGGGTTGGGGCTTAACCTGGTCAAGCAAATAGTCGAAAAAGTACACAATGGCCGTGTTTTTGTGAATAGTAAGCGCGGCCAGGGCAGCACGTTTGGTTTCGAGTTGCCGCTGGCTACGACAGAGAGTGTTGAAGTTGGTTGAGGACGGTGGTACAGGAGTGAGCGGTCCTTAGAGAAATGGTATAGTGACAACGTGAGCATTTTAATCGGAAAACTTTAAGGCTTTGTGGAGGCAAAACGATGATGGAAAGAAAAGTGTTGGTAGTCGATGATGAGATACACATAGTTCATGTGGTTGCAATAAAGCTTAGGAACAACGGTTTCGAGGTTATCACTGCGGCGAATGGGGCCGAAGCGTTCGACCTGGCCTGCGAGGAGCGGCCTGATATTATTGTTACGGATTATCAGATGCCGGTCATGAGCGGTCTGGAACTTGTGCAGAAGATTCGTGAGAACGAATCAACCAGGGATATTCCTGTTATACTGTTGACCGCCCGCAGCTTCGCGATTGAGGACGAGCAGAAGCAGTACCTTCGAATATCTCAATGTGTGAGCAAACCGTTTAGTCCCAAGGAACTGCTGCGCAATATCGAAGATGTTCTTCACAGCCAGGCAGTAGTTGACCAGAGTGTATAGTTTTTTGGGTTCAAGGGAGTTGTTTTGGATACACAGGTTCAAAGACCAGGATCGCCCAATAAGGTTGGCGATGACAGCAGGCGCCTGAATATTTCTCAGAAGCGTGAGCTTGAGAAATTCGGGCGTAAGCTGAACCGGTTCGGCGTTAATTTCGCTGTTTGCGATACAGATGGTATGCTTATTGTTTTCAGCAAGGGTGGCAGATTCGAAAGTGACCAGGGGTGTTTGTCGAAATACGGCCAGGCAATTTTGGAGGATTACTCCAATCGCGGGCACCGGCATGGTAAAAGCGTTGGTCGTTTTGGACAGTCAGGAGCAGTGCTGGGAACCTGCCTGGTATTTGATAACGGCGCGGTTGCGGCGTTGATTGACACCGACGGCTCGACAGAACAGTACGATGGTAGTGACAGGGGACAGAATTTTTCGGCTGATGAGCGTGGCGAGTCGTCGTTATGTGCCGCTGATTATCTGATTGATATTCTGGAGATGTTCGCAGAGAAGTTCGAGAGTGAACTGATAAAAGAATCGCAAATCGATATGGTCAGTTCCGAGTTGGCTCAGACTTATGAGGAGTTGGTACTGCTTCACAAGCTGAACTCGCATATGAAGGTGACGGAGTCGGATTCGAACTATCTTCAGATGGCTTGTGACAACCTGACGGATATTGTGAGCGTGGCCGGCATTGCCATTCTGCTTGAGCGTGTGATGGATGAGCAGCGGCATCTTGTATTGACTGCCGGTTCGGGTGTGATAGACGTAGATGAGCGTATGGCGGCTTTGCTGCAGGATCGTCTTATGGAGCAGATGAGTAATGGCAAAGAGGCCCTTCTGGACAGCGAGGTTGATTCGCCCTTTACATACGAATGGCCGGAGAATGTTGAGAATATAATAGCGGTTCCTCTGTACGGAAAGGACAGGGGTTCGAGCGAAAGTTCGATGATAGGATTGATGGCCGCAATTAATCGAACGGGCAAGGATGATTTTGACAGTACGGATGTAAAGCTGTTCAATTCGGTGGCGAACGGATGTGCGGTTTTTGTGGAGAACGGCAGGCTGTTCCTGGACCTGAAGGAGTTGTTCATCGGTTCACTGCACGCCTTGACCAACAGCATTGATGCCAAGGATCGGTACACACGGGGCCATTCAGAGCGGGTTGCCTTTATTTCACGTTGGATTGCAGAGCGCATTGCAGAGCATGAGGCTATAGACGAAGATGAGATTCACCGTATATACCTTGCCGGTTTACTGCATGACATCGGTAAGATGGGGATAAGGGAGGCGGTACTGCGTAAGAAGGGCAGGTTGACAAAGGATGAGATCGAACATATACGAACGCACCCGTCGATAGGTGCGGGTATTCTTGGTGACATAAAACAAATGCGTTCGATAGTACCGGGGATATTGTGCCATCACGAGCGTATTGATGGTCGTGGTTATCCGAACGGTTTGACCGGAGAGCATATACCGCTGGTAGGGCGGATCGTGGGGCTTGCGGACGGGTTTGATGCAATGACGAGCAAGCGAGTCTACAGGGACGCATTGAGTATTGAAGAGGCGATGGCGGAAATCGAAAAAGGCCTGGGGACTCAATTTGACGAGAAGATAGGCAGGATTTTTATTGATAGTGACGTGAATCAACTGTGGGATATTATTCAGGATGGTTCGCATTTTATGAGTATTTACGGCAAGAACGGCTCTTCGGGTTATGGTGCGTTGGCAGTTGGGACGTTGATTAGATGAGAATACAAACTCAAGACTATAATGAAGTTACCGTGATTGAACTCCAGGGAGACCTGGAATCGGATTTCTGCGAGCTTCTGAAGAAGACTGTGAGCGATATCATCAGCAGGGGCCAAAACGGGATAGCTCTTGATATGAACGGCGTAGGTTTTATCGACAGCGAAGGGTTGGAACTGCTTCTCTGGGCCGGCGACTACTGCAGGGATAATAAGTGCGAGTTGCGATTGGCCGGTCTTGACGAGAATTGTGAGACGATTTTGAAAATTACCCGAATTGCCGACGAGTTTGATTGTTACTCGGGGCTTTCGGAGGCGGTAAGAAGTTTTGCTTAGTCTCGCATAATCTTTCGAGTTGAAAGAGAAAGAGTATGGCTGAATTAGCAGTTGAAAATAAGATGCAGTTAGGTCAGGTTCTTGTATCTCGCGGTGTAGTGACTGCTGAGGCAATTGACAAGGCTCTTGAGGAACAGCGAGAGAAGGGCCATCGCAAGCTTCTCGGCGAACTGCTTGTTGAGATGAATTACTGCAGCGAAAATGAGATTGCCGGGGCGCTGGCAGAGGCTTACGGTGTTCCCTATGCTCAAATCACGCCGAAGGTGTGTGATGCTAAGGTGGTTGAATCATTACCACGGGATTTTCTTGAGAAGCATATAGTTCTTCCGCTGTTCAAGGTTTATGACGTTCTGACCATCGCGGTAAGTGAGCCGACGAACGTGTTTTTGATAGATGAGGTGGAGCGTGTAAGCGGTTGCCGGGTTCAGGTCGTTTGTGCTACGATGAAGGATATCAAGGCAACATTGCAGACTTATCTTCCGGCGGCGAACGTTTTTGTTATCGATGATATTATCGACGAAGACGGGCTGGACGATTTTACACTGATAGAAAACATTGCCGAGGATATAAGCAATCTCGAAGAGATTGCCGGTCAGTCTCCGGTAGTAAAGCTGGTCAACTATCTTCTTTTTAATGCGGTTCGCGAGAACGCCAGTGACATCCACATTGAGCCGGACGACAAGAAGCTTCGGGTTCGGTATCGTGTTGACGGTCATCTTTACGAAAAGATCCGTCCGCCTTACCAGATGCTTTCAGCGGTTGTGTCTCGTATCAAGATAATGGCAGAACTGGATATAGCGCAGCGTCGTTTACCACAGGATGGTGGCATTCACGTTTTGGTGGAGGGCAGGCCGATCGATCTTCGAGTTTCGGTGATGCCGGGCAACTTTGGTGAGAAGGTTGTTATAAGGGTTATTGACCCTCAGAAGGTGATATTCAATTTTGAGTCGCTGGGCTTTATGTATGATAACCTTCAGCACTTCAGGAAGGTGATACAAAGCCCCAACGGAATCGTTCTGGTAACAGGCCCGACAGGTTCGGGAAAGAACACGACCCTTTATGCTGCATTGGCAGAGCTAAACACGGAGCAGGTTAATATATGTACAGTTGAGGATCCGGTGGAATGCAATATGGCGGGCATCAACCAGTTCCAGGTAAATGAAAGCGTGGGATTCGAATTCTCCACGGCTCTTCGCAGTCTGCTCAGGCAGGACCCCGATATAATAATGGTTGGTGAGATTCGAGATAATGCGACGGCGAGTATAGCAGTTCAGTCGGCGTTGACGGGGCATTTGGTTCTTTCTACGCTGCACACGAACGATGCTCCCGGCGCGGTGACCCGTCTTCTTGACCTTGGAGTTGCGGCTTATCTTGTGAGTGCCTCGCTCAACGCGGTACTGGCACAACGACTCGTTCGTAAGATATGCCCGAAATGCAAGACGGAGTATGAGCCTGCGCCAAGCATTAGGAAAGCGGTCGCCAACCTGGGTGGGGAGGTTGAGACATACTATCGTGGCGTCGGGTGCAGTAAGTGTCGAAACACCGGTTGCGCGGGCCGAATTGCTATTCATGAGCTTTTCGTTCCCGACGAGGAAGTGATGGAAATGATTAACGAGCGTGCGAGCCTGAAGAACCTGAGGAGCACCGCCCTTAAGAAAGGTATGGTACCGCTTGTGCTTGACGGCCTTGAAAAGGTCAAGGCAGGCATTATTCCTGTTGAAGAGGTTCTAAGGACGGCTCAAATGGCTGAGCGTTGAAAGTGAGATAATTGGTGATGGCAGTTGCTTCAACGAAAACTTCCGAAATTGTAGCTTCACCGCAGCAGGATTTCGGGCTGCTTGTGCGAAGTGGCTCTTCACAACTGAGCAATGCGAGAGTAAAGCGTACAGATTTGATTCTCTTTACGACTGAGCTTTCGGTAATGCTGGACAGTGGAGTGGTTTTGAGTGATGCCCTTGACGCGATTGCAGAACAGGCGGAATACGGGATTTTCAGGAGTATAATTGAGGAAGTTGCGCAAACGGTCAAACGCGGCGAGTATTTCTCAACGGCTTTATCGGCATACCCTCGTGTTTTCAACCCGATGTTCGTTAGCATGGTGAAGGCATCGGAGGCTTCGGGAAAGATGGCGGAGATGTTGAGCATTTTGAGCGGCTACCTGGAATTTGAATCGGAGACACGTAAGCAAATCAAGGGTGCGCTCACTTATCCGTTCGTAATGGTGCTGATGGCCATTGCGGCGACCGGGACGTTAATGTTTTTCGTACTGCCTCGGTTTATGAAGATATATGAATCCCGTGGTGCAGCACTGCCGATGCTTACCAAAGTGCTCGTGAGTTTCAGCAGTATGCTTGGGGATATCAGGGTAATGTCGACCGTTGTTACAGTGCTTGGTTTGGGCGGCTGGGGCTTGTATTGTTGGTCGCGGACGGTGAATGGGCGGCGAGCGATAGATTTTGTGAAGCTGCATATACCGGTGTTGGGGACGATGTTTATCGATACAGTTGTAACGCGGAGCATGCGTATAATGGCGACAATGCTGAATACGGGTGTGAGCCTTGTGGACGCGATACGGGTGATTCAGGGTTCGTGCGAGAACTGGTATTTCAAGCGTCTTTGGATTGCTTCGGAAGAAAAGATTCGTGATGGATACCAGTTGTCGGAGTCGCTGATTATTTGTGATGGCAAAAAGTTAATCGCTCCCGGGGTCATCCAGATGCTTCGTGCCGGTGAAAAAGGCGGTAAACTTGGTAAGGTTAGCGACAAGATATCGGTGTACTATGAGAAAAAGCTGGAGGCTTCTATCAGAAGTGTTATGGCGTTGATAGAACCGTTGATGATAACGATTCTTGGCACTATTATCGGAACAATAGCCGTAGCGTTGCTGCTTCCTGTGTTCCGGATATCGAGCGTAATAGCCCATTAGGCGCATTTGACGCCGTATTTTAAGAGGTCAATTCGGTGGGGAGGCTTGCGGCTGGAGAACTCCGACACACCAGGCGGTGCGGAATTTATTCACTTCTTTGCCCAGAAAACCCTTGCAATCGCCAAAATACTTGCTTACACTAACAAATTCGCGTTCGATGATGATCGCGTTTTTGAGGATTCTCAGAGGTGCCGAATGGCCTGAGAGTTCGTTGGTAATCGAGTTGTTTTGCGGGCTTTTTGCGGTCTAAGCCGGTTTTTTGGCAGGTTGAAGGTTGTCAGGAATGTGGCTGGGCAAAAGAGTGCTGCCGGACGGGGCTGGTTGCCGTGTGTACGAATTGACGGTATGTGAGAGTTATTTGTGGAAAGGATTTTGTCGGAAGATGCTGACGAAGGAGTCAAAACAAAAGTTAATAACTGATTTTGAGACACACGAGGGCGATACCGGCTCGCCGGAAGTACAGATTGCCCTTTTGACCAAGAGAATAGAGGAGCTTACAGAACATCTCAAGACTCATCGCAAAGACCATGCTTCACGACGCGGATTGCTGAAGATGGTCGGAACGCGGTCGGCGCTGCTCAAGTATGTGAGCAGGAAGGATGTCAGTCGCTACCGCAGTGTCATATCAAGGCTTGGTTTACGGAAGTAGAGCCGGGTTTGAAGCAAAGAATTATTCGACTTTAGGCTGTCGATGGTATGTTGACAGGCGATGGTCTTTTTATTGAAGAGGAAGTTCATGAATGTTTGCAGAGTAGAAAGAGAAATAGGTGGGCGGGTTCTGTCGATTGAGACGGGCAAGATCGCCAAACAGGCAGATGGTGCGGTGGTAGTGTGCTACGGTGAAACGATGGTTCTTGTCGCTGCTGTGTCGGCTCCGCCGCGAAACGAGGATATTGATTTTTTCCCGCTTGGTGTTGATTATCGTGAAATGCACAGCGCCGCGGGTAAGTTTCCCGGGGGCTTTATCAAGCGAGAGGGCAGGCCGAGCACGAAAGAGATATTGACTTCGCGAATGATAGACCGTCCTATCAGGCCGTTGTTTCCAGATGGCTATGTTCAGGAAGTTCAGGTGATTGCCAGGGTTCTCAGTGCGGACAAAGAAAATGATCCGGACGTACTTGCCATGGTTGGCGCCAGTGCAGCACTTACGATAAGCAAAATACCATTTCTTGGGCCGATAGGCGCGTGCAGGCTTGGCAGAATCAACGGTGAATTCGTTGTAAACCCCACACACAAGCAGTTCGAAGAGAGTGATTTGAATCTTCTGCTTGGTGGACGAAAAGATGCGATGAATATGATTGAGATTGGTGCGAAGGAGTTGTCCGAAGATGTTATGGCCGATGCCATTGCTACCGGGATGGAAACTGTACGTGAAGTTTGTGAGATGATAGATGAACTTCGTGAAAAGGCAGGAGTTGAAAAGGAAATACCGCCGCTCCAGGAGACAAATGAGGATTTGTATCAAGAGGTTAGTTCGGCGATATCCGACAAGCTGTACGCGGTCAAGCAGATACGGATTAAGAGTGAGCGTGAAGCTGCGATGAAAGAACTGTTTGATGGTGTGCTGACGCAGTACTGCGAGGTTGCCGATGATGCCGGGGCCGGTGCTGTTGCAAAGTTCGAAAAGGCAATGGTGAAACGCGTTCTTGACAAGGTACAGAAAGATGCTGTGCGTAAATTGCTTCTTGATGGCAAGCGGTCGGACGGCAGAGGTTTTGAAGATATTCGTGACATCACGTGTGAAGTTGGAGTTTTGCCTCGAACTCACGGTTCAGCCTTGTTCTCGCGTGGTGAGACGCAGGCTTTGGTTAGCGTGACTTTGGGTACGGTTAGGAATGCTCAGACAATCGACGGGCTCCAGGATGAGTATACGCAGAATTTCATGTTTCACTACAATTTTCCGCCATTTTCGGTTGGTGAAGTTCGTCCGATGCGTGGTCCCGGTCGTCGTGAAATTGGTCACGGAGCTCTTGCCGAGCGTGCCTTGGTTCAGGTCAAGCCTCCGGAAAACGAATTTGCGTACACTGTTCGGCTGATTTCGGATATTACTGAATCGAACGGTTCGAGTTCAATGGCTTCGGTTTGTGGTGGTACGCTGGCTCTTATGGACGCTGGTGTTCCGATTGTGAGGCCTGTGGCGGGAATTTCTATCGGTTTAATCAGCGACGAGAGCGGAAGTTACAACTTGATAACGGATATTATTGGTGAGGAAGACCATTTTGGCGAGATGGACTTCAAAGTTGCCGGTACTGTTAAGGGTATTACGGCAATCCAGCTTGATATCAAGGCGGAGGGTCTTGCCCATAACATTATGACAGAGGCCCTGGTGCGGGCGAAGGATGCCCGTTTGAAAATTCTGGAGACTATGTCGCGCGCGATAGCTGCGCCGAGAGCGGAATTGAGCAAGTATGCACCGAAACTGATTAGCATTACAATCGATCCGGAGTTTATCGGCAAGGTGATAGGCCCGGGCGGCAAGATGATTAAGAGTATTCAGGAGCAAACCGAAAGCACGATTGAGATAGAGGAAGACGGAACGATTTTCATAAGCTGTGTTGGCGGTGACGGTCACCTCAAGGCAAAGGATATTATCGAATCGATAACTCGGCCTCCGGAGGTTGGACGGATTTACGAGGGAGCGAAGGTGGTATCCGTGAAAGACTTCGGTGTGTTTGTTGAGTTCGCTCCCGGTGTTGAAGGTTTGTGCCATATCAGTGAGTTAAGCGATGGTTACGTAAAGAATGTTGGAGACGTCTGCAAGATGGGTGATCTAATCTCCGTGAAGCTGGTGTTGGTAGACGACCAGGGGCGATTCAAACTTTCGCGCAAAGCAGCTCTTATCGAGATGGCTAAAGCAGAGAAAAAAGAGGCTGGCAGCAGTAATTAGTTGAACCGGTAGAGCGGTTGTGTGCTTTTTGGTACATTTGTTTGGCCATAGAGGGAACGCAAGTGCAGGAGTTTGTAGCCGGTTTTATTGTGGCAGTAGTAATAGTAGTTCCGACGGTCGTGTTTTTTATGCACAGAAAATCTGTTCCTGGCAAGCACGCGTCCGGTGGGTCTTCGTCGGTAGACGACGTCTCCACGGCTGTCCATGGATACCAGGAGCAATTTGAAGAGTTGGGTAAATTGACGGGCGGGCTTGCTCACGAGATTAAGAATCCTCTTTCGACCGTGAAGATCAATTTGAAGCTGATAAGTGAGGAGTTGGCGGACCTTGACAGGGACCAGTCCATCAGGGCCGGCGATGGAAAAGGTGAGCAAAGGCTTGGCAGGGCGATGCGGAAAATTGCCGTGATTCAGAAAGAGACGGACAGGCTGGAACAGATTCTCGACGGTTTTCTTCAGTATGTAGGCAGGGCCCAGTTGCATGTTTCACTGGTGGACATGAACGAGCTTGTCAGTGACATGGTTGACTTTTATTTGCCGCAGGCACAAAGTAACAAGGTAACGATGCGTCAGGGATTATATGAAGAGCCGCTTTTATGCAAAGTTGATTCGGATATGCTAAAGCAGGTGCTGTTGAATTTGTTTATCAATGCGCAGCAGGCAATGGCCAATGGCGGTGAACTGATGGTGAGGACGGCAAAGGAGGATGACCAGGCGGTTATTATGGTGAGTGATACGGGCAGCGGTATCACGGCGGACAAACTGCCGCATATTTTCAAGGCTTATTACTCCGGTCGCGGTCAGGGCAGCGGATTGGGTTTGCCGACAGCCAGGAGGATAGTGGAAGCACACAAGGGGACAATAAGCGTTAGCAGTGAGCCTTCAAAAGGAACGTGTTTTATGATACGGCTGCCAGTCGAGCGGTAACGGGGAACAGTTTTGAACGATGACGGTATAATAGTTCTGGTTGTGGATGATGAGCGTGAACACGCCGACGGGATTGTGGAGGCGCTGGAGAAGTTTTGCGCAAAGGCTGTGGCGGTTTACAACGGTACGGATGCCGTGGAAATGCTTGCCAACGAACGAGTGGATGTAGTGGTGACGGATCTCAGGCTGGATGGCCCTATTGACGGACTTGGCGTGCTGGCAGAGGCAAGAAAGCGGCGCGAAAGCACGGAGGTAATCCTGATAACGGCATATGCAACGATTGAGACCTGCAAGGAGGCTATAAGACGGGGTGCGTTCGATTACCTGGTCAAGCCGATAGATATCGACCAGCTTAGGGTGTTAGTGACCGAGGCTGGGCGGAAGGTTTCCCGGGTGATTGGTTGGCGGAGAGATTACAAACAAGCCGGTAAAGGCGATTTTCTGTTTGAGGGAGTAACCGGCACGAGCGATTCGATGGAGGGGGTATTCGAAGTTCTTCGGCGTGTTGCTCCGACGAATATATCAATACTGATAGAAGGTGAGTCAGGCACTGGTAAAGAATTGTTGGCCAGGGCGATACATAACAATTCTCCTCGGTGCAACAGGGTGTTTCGGCCCATAAATTGCGCAGGACTTACGGAAACGCTGCTGGAGAGCGAGCTCTTCGGGCATGTAAAGGGTGCTTTTACAGGGGCGATGTCTGACCGGAAGGGGCTGTTTGAGGTTGCAGACAAGGGGACATTGCTGCTTGATGAGATAGGTGATATGCCGCTGAATATGCAGGCGAAACTCCTTCGTTTTCTCGAGGATGGAATAGTGACGCCTGTAGGTTCGCACAAGGCGATAAAAGTCGATGTCCGCGTGATAAGCGCGACGAATCATGACCTGCGGACACTGGTGGAGCAGAAACAGTTTAGACAGGATTTGTATTTTAGAATCAAGGGTGTGAGTATTACGCTTCCCGCCCTTCGCCGGCGTCCCGAGGATATACCTGCCCTTGTGGAATACTTCCTGGAGGAGGCTGCAAACGAAACCGGTTCGGATGTCACGGGGGTGACGGATGGGGCAATGGCGATACTTCGTAATTATGATTGGCCCGGCAATATTCGGCAGCTTCGCAACCTTGTCAGAATAATGGTTGTGATGAGCGATAATAAGAAACTCGACGTTGGGGACATACCGCCGGAGATACACCAGGTGCGCCAGTTGCTGGCGGGTCGTCAGACATCGGCGAATCTGGCGGGGGTGTCACTTGAGGAACTGGAGAAACAGGCGATTATCGATACGCTTGCCAGGACAGAGGGCAATCGAGAACAGGCGGCGAGTATTCTCGGCATCGGCGAAAGAACGCTTTACCGCAAGATCAAGGAATACGGCCTCTGATCCAAACCCAGGTCCGATTTGGATTAACTCGGTCCTGCACCGTTCGGCGCATTAGTGAATTCATCGGGTGCCGACGTTCCGGTAGTGACATCTATCTGGACCGCTGGTGCACGATTGCCCGCTTCATCAACGAGCGTTGCCTCAGGCGAATCTCCGTAAGCATAGAAAAGCCTGGCGGGCAGCGTTATCTGTCGGTCGAATGTAAGCTCTAATGTTTTATATCCGGCTCTGGCCGCGCTGCAGACGGCGGAACCTTCGGCGTCAACGACTACGAAATCGCCTGGCGTTACCCCGGAGAGTTTTTTCACTTCAGCAAAATGTGCAGTGATCTTACGCCCATCTGGTTGCAAAACAGCAGCGTCAAGTACCGGGCCGGGCCAATTGATACCTCTCTGATTGAAACGGTTCCGCAACAAAGCGCGGGCCAACTCCTCGCCTAATTCCATATACCCGGGCGTGGACAGATGGCCGTCCTCCTTCTGCAATCGCCCAAGAGCAGTCACCAGCAGGGCGTTACCATCGGTGAGAACGAACTGCCGTTGGGCTTCACGTACCTGCATGAAATAGCTCAGTCCTTTAGCCTGGCCGGGTCTGGTCATGGCGCAGAGCTGAATGATAACTACCGTCATGTGTGGATTCTCAGAGGTTTTTCGGACACGCGCGACAAGGTTGGCAAGCCTGTCCTGGTAAGCGGCGGCATCTTCGGGCGAACTGGTATCGGATTCACCCTGGTACCACAGAAAGACACCCGCACCTTTGCCATGCTTTTTGATGCGCGAGAGCAGTTTTCTTTCACCTTCGGCACCGGGAGCCCAGTAACTGATCGGCTGGGCGCCGAGGGCGTAGCCGAGCATATCGATTTTGTGTCCCTTTTTCGCAACAGCCTGTGCCGCTGCCACCCAGGCACTTACGCCCCATGTCTCCATACCCGGCAGCGGATCATGGGCGGTTTCCCACTGGCCCGGGCCGGGATCATGCCTTCCCTCATCGACGGCAAACATTCTAACTTCGTCAATACCCTTTGGTCCGGGAAGAAGCCCGCGACCGCACGCGTTAGACTGGCCCGAGAGTATCCACAGATTGGAGCGGTTGCTGCCACACCCAAAGTTAAGTACAACCAATACTAAACTCACCACTGCAATCGAAAAAACGCCGCATTTGACTCTCATAATATTTCCCTTTTTATCTTAGTCACTTGGTAGTAATACTTTTCTCCATACGACATCAATAATCTTACAAAATGCACCTCGAACTATCAAGAGATTCCACTTTCAAACCCACTTTGTTGCCCGGCGAGTTTGGCCCTTGATGTATTTTTTGGTTTGATAAAGAGTGCGGGGGTGGGTAAAAAAGATAGCGGATAGCGTAGAGCGTATCCACAAGACAAGTGGCGAGAAAGTGAAAAAACAGTGTGCGCAGCACATCCTACACGGCTCAAGGCGAGAGGTATCTGAGATAGGGTCAAGAGATTTTGGCGTAAATTCGGGGAGACGGTATATTATGTGGTACTGTAATAGTAAGCTTCTTCTTCCTCAAAATACGGTTCTTCTCTAAGCATTTCCGACCTTGAAGATGAAAGAGTATCCTGCTTAATCTTTGTATACTTGCCTTCCTTAGTTCTTTTCAGAAAGGTCAGCAGCATTTCCTCTGTTTCCATTATTTGCCTCTTGTGCATTTTTCTCATCATTTGCTAATATAATTCTTCGGCCAGATACTGTTTCAACTTGATTTTTTATGCCCGCAAGCTCAATTTCAAAACCACAACCACACTTGATTTTAGCATATTTGGGAAACGGGGTCAATCCTCTTTTTTTACAATCTGAATCAATTTCGGGATTAGGGGCAAGCATTGCATAAATTCGGTGCTTTACCCCACACTTTGGGCACTGCTGTTCAAATTCTACTACATCTGGTGGTTGTGCTTTCGGAATCTTTATGCGTTGTCCAGCTACGACAGCTTGCCTGAACATTTTGTAGTTTTCAGTTGCAATAATTTTATAATTACTTGTATTGTCAAAAAGCAACTGACAGACGGCGTGAATCCTATATACAACCTCTGCCAATTGAGGGTCATCATCTATGTGAGTTACTTTTAGCTTAATATCTTCACTTTCCAAGTCTGGAATTTTTATTGATTTTCCGTGTAACCGCCATTTAGAACGTTTTGTCAGTTTAGTCGCAATATCCTTTGCCCTCGATTCTTTCATTTCATCGGTTACAGGTACTCTTCGTGTCTCCGTAACTGTCCAGCTTCTAAATTTGTAATTCGTCAGCCACTCGACTACTAAATCTTTGGCAAAATTCAGCGAATGGATCGCCCCACTCAACTCACCAGGAGTAATTTGCGCAATCATTTTTGCATCAAATGGATTGAGTGTACCCTTTTTCTCTGCCTCTTTTCTCTTTTCCTTGACCCACTCAATATAGTCATAGGCCGACACCACTGAACGACCAACCTTTATTTGAGCATCGATTGGGCCTAAACTCCCAGTTTCGGTCATTAGTATTTCATCACCAGATAAGACAATAATTGTACCAGCACTTTTAGCTTCTCCGCAGACCACAAAGGACACCGTATCAAAATTATCGTGCAAGAATCTAACTATTTCTTCAGCCGTTTCGCCCCTGCCGCCGGGAGTTTCGAGATATACATCGACTTTGAAATGACCTTTCTGACTTGATAATAAATCATGGATTTTATAAAAGTCTGATTGTATCAATGAAATATCGGGTATTGCTTTGTCTGTTGCGGCAGCATATATAAGCAGATATGTTTTTCGCAAGGTGTTGTATCGAGATATTAGTTTTAACAGTTCGTCTTGCAATTCAGCAGGACCAAATCTTTTGTTAATATATCCGCTCATAAAGCTCATATTTAATTCCTTTTATATTTTAATGTCCTCTATACTGCTACCCAAAGGCAAGAAAATTTCCTGCCAAACCACTTTGGTTCACAATAACACTCGAATATTCATTTTTGTTAAATTCGATGTACTTCGCCGCCCAGGTGTCAGCCCCCGTTGTTAGCTGGTTTGTAATTATACCCTTCTTGTCTAAAACTACAAGGTTTAATCTGTGAAATCCGTGTCTAAGCTTTTTTTCTCTGCGTTCTCTGTATCCTTCTCTGTGGCTATATAAAACTCTCCATCTTCTTTTCACAACTGGTTTCTGTCTGGTCGCGGAGTAGTTCGACGCATCAGGCTACGTATTTCAGTTCTTCGGCTGTTATTACGTATTTAGGATTATAACGGGCCCTTTGTCAAGGGTTGTAGTTTTATTTGTTCTATTTCAGTGTTTGCTTGGCTTTCTCGGTGAATTTTATGATTTCGTTCATCATGTTGACGCATTCGGCGGGGTATTTTCCGATAGCGGTTTCGGCGGACAGCATGACGAAGTCGGTGCCGTCGAGGATGGCATTGGCGACGTCGGTAACTTCGGCTCTGGTGGGTCGGCTGTGTTCGGTCATGTGCTCGAGCATCTCGGTGGCGGTAATCACGAACTTTTTGGCGGCGTTGCACTTGCTTATGATTTGTTTTTGGACTATGGGCACTTCGTAGATTGGTATCGAGATGCCCATGTCACCGCGTGCGACCATGATACCATCGGCGGCGTGGATTATTCGATCTATGTTTTGTATGGCCTGTCTGTTTTCTATTTTGGCGACGATTTTGCATTTAGGCAGTCGCGGTTTTATCAGTTCGGCTGCTTCAAGGACGTCATTTTCGTCTGATACGAATGACAATGCGACATAGTCGACGGCGTGTTTTATGCCGAACTCGATATCCTTTTTGTCTTTCTCGGTCATGCCGCGAAAGTCAAGGTTAACGCCGGGAATGTTTATCCCCTTTCTTTCGCTCAGAAGCCCTCCTTCGATAACGCGAGCCTTGAGGCTGTTGGCACAGGTGGTTTCAACACGCAATATGAGCCTGCCGTCGTCGATGAATATGAGCTGTTTGGGTTTAATGGGTGTGAGGTCGCCATGATAATCCAACGGTATGGTTCTGGTGCCTTTGGCGTTGGGGTCATTGCTTAGCCAGATGATGGAACGCTTTGTAAGTAGTCTTGTGGAAGGACCATCGAATCGGCCGACTCTGATTCTGAAGCCTTCGAGGTCCTGCATTATCCTGATGTGCCGTCGGTATTTTTTGTTGAGCTTGCGAACAGTCCTGATGTTCTCCATGTGCTGCTTGTATGAGCCGTGGGAGAAATTCAGCCGGACCACGTCGAGACCCGCGTTGTACATCTTGCGAAGGACTGTATAACTGCTGCTGGCGGGTCCCAAGGTCGCTATGATTTTAGTTTTCGGCATAGGCTGTCGTTTTACTTCGTGAACTCTTTGAATCGCTGTTCGATTTGCTCCTGGGTTCGGATACCTTCGTAAACAATCACGAGAAACCTGAAGTGTGCCTTCTGGCCCTTTTTCAATGTGAGGTTCAGATAGATAGGGCGATTCTTCTCGTAATCATCCTGCCTTTGGAAATCACCCTGGCCGAGCGGGTTTGCCGTGAACAGGCCATAATTTCTCGCATGCCAGTACGTCGGATAGTTAATACTTTCCGGGTGGTTAAGGATTGCAACACCTACGACCTTATCTTTTCTTACGCCCTGGATTGCCATCCACCTGGCTCTTTTTCCCCAGACATGTTTAGCCGTCTCATCACCATTCGAACTGAAGTATCTTCCTGTGCCCTTGATTGATTCCTTGGGTAATGGCTGACCCGGCCTTACGCCATCGGCACGACGCGGCTCTCTCAAATAGTCGGACAGGCGAATCGCGAAGACGCCTTCCTCGGTATCTTCGAAAACCACCTTGTCGGCGACTGCGGTCAGGTCGAGCTGGAAGTCGATGGCGTATTCGTCTTTATGTTCGGTTGGCATAAAGAGCATTGTTCTGTTTTCTTTCAGGACTACGTTGCCTTTTTTGTCAATCCAGTGACTTTCGGCGGCAATCTTTCCCTGTTTGTCACCGGGTTCCATAGCCTCTATCTTTATCAGTTTGATTTGCGGAGATGTTTTCGTGTTGTTCCAGAACTTGGTTCCGTTAACGCCGTCAACTGCGAAAAAGAGGCCTACATGGTGGAGGTGATCATCGCTTCCACCTTCGAGTTTCACGAGAGGGTTCCTGCGGCTCACTTCAATTCCGGAGGGAGTGCGAACAGGGGCAAGGGAAGACTTGGGCAGATTGTCACCGTAAATATAACTGGTGAAGAGCCTGCCGTCGATCATTACGACGATTTTGTTGTCCTGCTTGACAAGGTTTACCCTTGGCTTAATGTTCTGCGCCAAAACCGGTAGTGTTAGGGTGAGTACAATTAGCATCAGTATTGTTCTTTTCATGACCAAACCTTTCCTTTTCTAAACATAGTTTTTGATAGACTATACTCCAAGTCCTTGTAAACATGATAGCATGGCTGGTCAATAAGGGCTATTCTTTTTTGGTAAGGGTTCGAAATTGGGTTTGATTGGGTTTGTTTTTTCGGAGTGCGAAGGGGTGGTTCATGTTCATAATCCTTTTGTTCGTAGTGGGTTAGGTCCATTTTGTGTTTTCGGAAATTGGGTTTGTTTTGCATAAATTGAGAGGAAGCACGAAATCCAAAACAAATTCAAAGCACCAAGCACGAAATTCGAAACGGGGAAGTGGGCAATACCATCGCCTGAACTGCGGACAGAGTCTGCTAGCGGGCGGGAATTGAAATTGGGTTTGTTTTTTCGGCGTGTGGAAGGTTGCATATTTGCATAAGCCCTTGTTAGAAGAGCACTTGCGCTTATTTGAGCACTGAGCAAATTGGGTTTGTTTTGCATAAAAGGGTTGTAGCTTGTGGTTAAACTGGGCGGTATGGGCGGTTTGGGAGAGTTTTGGGCGAAGGCGTCGACCGGCGCGATGAATCGCGAGGTTAACGGTGCAATTGTTTGTTGCGGTTGTTATCATAGTCTCGATACTCGTTCCTGGGTGCTTAGAAAAATGGCGCCCTTCTATAGTAGGGGCAACTTGCGTATTTGATTGATTTTTTGTTTGCCACAGAGGGCAGCAGTGAAAGGGAAAAGGGAAAAGGGAAAAGTAAAGAGGAAAAAGAACTGTGGAACCGCGAATGGACGCGAATGGACGCGAAGTGCTTTCAAGGGCGTAAATAGAACAAAGAGGAAGGAAGGTGGCCAGCTTTGTCGCAGGTGCTTGGTGTCGTCCACAGGCCTGCCGGCCTATATGGGAAGCTGACCTCAACGCTGAGGGGTACGTGGGGATGGAAAAAAGGTTTACAGGGGGGTTTTGGAGAATGGGATTGGGTCAGGTTTCGAGCGTTGGTGGTTTTGCGTAGGGAGATGGCTGTCAGCAACGTGAAATATTTTGTGTGAGAAAGCATTGCAAATCGGTTGGAGCTGGATAGAATTGGGTAGATGCATATGTTTGCGAACGAGGACTATTGGAGTTATGAGTGGTGAAGCATGATATTGAGACGATAGTGCTAACGGGTGCGAACATCCGTAACTCTTATATAAGAATTAGGCAGGTTAAGAGTTTGTTACCCAAAAGGATGAGCGAGAAGGAAATGGGCCTCTCGTTGGAACTCGACGGAGTTGGGTCAGTCAAAACGCGTGTTGATATACAAAAGGGCATACTTTCGGAGCGCGGGGCAACACGCCGCTTTTTCGAGGTACACAAATTGAGTGAAGGTGATAGGATTGATATGGAAAAAGTGGGAACGAATCATTTTAAGATTACGACTAAGTCGGGGGACGATATGTCGAACCTGAATGTGCGAAGCACCGAAGGAGGCGAAGGAGCGACATGGGATTCCGATGGGAATTTACCCTTGTTTGAAAAGGAGAAAGTGCGGAAGCCGATTAGGCGGGCAGTATCCAGGACGATTTCCTCACGAGCTAACGAGCTTGACGGAAGGGAATGGACGTGCAACTCGATAAGTGTGTGGAAGGACATCCGAAAGACTGCTACGGAGAAAGGCCTTCATCACCCTGCCATGTTTCCGGTAATGCTGGTGGAGAAGCTTATAAAGTGTTTTACAATATCGTCGGAGAGAATCATCCTCGATCCCTTTATGGGGTCCGGTTCAACCTTAGTAGGAGCATGCTCATTGGGTCGTAGGGGTGTGGGATTTGAAGTGTACGACGAGTACGTGGAGCTTGCAAAACAAAGGCTACTGCGATATACGCGAAACGAGGAGAGTTCCGGATCTTACTTAATATATCCCCACGACGCGAAAAGGCTGGGTGAGTTTGTAGATAGAGACAGTGTAGATTTATGTGTGACGTCACCGCCGTATTGGGATATCTTGTCGCAACGACGGAGCGCCGATTATAAGGAAACGAGAGATTATGGGGATTTGGAAAGTGATGTAAGCCAGATATCGGATTATGGAGCGTTCATAAGAAGTCTGGGTAAGATTTTCAGCGAGGTGTTAAAGGCTCTGAAACCTGGAAAGTATTGTGTTGTAAATGTTATGGATTTGCGCAAAGGAAAACGGTTTTATTGTTTTCATGCAGACTTGGCCACGGAATTGCAAGAGGTGGGTTATCTGTTTGATGACATAATAATATGGGATCGTTCCCACGATTACAACAACCTGAGGCCTTTGGGCTATCCAGCGGTGTTCAGGATTAACAAAGTGCACGAGTATTTGCTCATTTTTCAAAAGCCTAAAACAAAAGTGAAAGGAAAGTATGGGACAGGTCAATCTTGATTACATTGATGCGGATGTTGCCTACTTGATTGGGATGATAGTGGCGCGAGGGTCTTTTCATTAGGATGGTGACATCCGTCGTTTGGTGATACGATTTCCCTATAGACACGAGGTTATGAGGCCTGTACCTGGGAGCCAGATAAATATCGACAGAGAAACGGCGATCAGGCTTAGCTTAGCTGAGATTCGTGGTCATATTGCAGAACTTCTGGAAGTGGGTTTGAAGGTTGAAAGAAAAAAGCATGAGATATCTCTTTGTGCTGTATTTCCAAGAGCGACAATCGGATGGAGGGATTTACGGTTTATAACGGGTGGAAAATGTAGCTATCTAGATTTCGAGGTCCCAGAGGTAATATTCGAGGCAGACTCTACTATCCAAAAAGAGTTCTTGCGGGGTGTAGCCGACACGTCTGCAGAACCCAGTTATGCTGATCGAGACCAAAACGATCGTCAACGGATCGTAATCCAGGTGCAATTTGGTAATTGGTTGTTACCTGTGCAGTTGTGTAGATTACCGCAAGAGTACCGCAAAATTCCTGTTAGTCACGTGCTTTGGGGGCACCCCAATATCCGGACACCTGGTGGAGACCATAGTTGGACCAAAGAAACACGAATTCGTGTTTTCGCGGAGGCCTTTGAGACAATAGGGTTTCATTTTAAGTACAAACGGATGATTTTTGAAGAAATGGTGCGGTTTAATAAGGAACGTGGATATGCACAACCGAAGTTTTGTAATCCAAAGGTAAAGAAGATTCGCTCGCGGAAGCCGAGACATGTCGATGAAGGTGACATGCGGCTACCAGATGAGTTGCGAGGGAAACACTTCAATGGGTATTATAAGATCTGCAAGGCACTTGGTTGCAGGCAAGGAAAGAAGGGGCCACAGAAGGAACTTTTTGATGTGGAGGATGAGCTTTGAAGGAGTGTGAACTATATCGACCGGTTGCAGACTGGTTAGCGAGAATATTGAAAGAGCGATACCGCAGCATGCGGGTGGAAGTTTTTGATTCACATGCCACAAAGTTATCACGTCTTATAAATGACGTTGGATTGCAGCATTTGTTTCCGCAGTTCAACGCATGGGATATCAAAGTAGACATTACCGGTGTGGTGTCAAATGAGGAAGAGGGGTACTTAGCTTTGGTTGAATGCAAGATAAAAGCGTTGACCTTAAGAGACGTTGGACAGCTCTTGGGGTACAGTATCGTAGTAGACCCGATATTGTCTATTCTGACATCGCCCGGGGATCCGACAGACCCATTGAGAACGCTACTAAGAGACTATGGGCGTCTTGATGTTCTAGAGTATGGCCGGAATAAGAGATTCATAAGAATCGCGAGGTGGGATTCTGTCAGAAGGGAGATAGAGAGTCCTTCGCTCTTACCGCCGGGAGGACTTCTGTGAGGAAAGTTCGGAATGAAACCGAAGCTAATGGAATGGTGTGGTAAGGGTGCGTTGCTTCCGCGGGAATTTGAGGATGAAGTCTTGTTTGCTTGAGATGTTCGAGGGGAAGAAGTGAGTCGGGATTTATAGAGAGAGGCGGTGCATATGGCGAAGAAGAAAGTTAAGCGTAAGTCTCGTTCGATAGTTATTGGTCATCTGGAGAAGGTCGTTTAATTGATTGTTGATGAAGCAACCGGTGTGAGACGTCGTGTTTTTGTAAAACTTTAACAGCAACCCGCCGACACGTCGGCGGGGGGTAAATATGGATTCCCGCCTTCGCAGGAATGACAAAAAGGGGGGACGTTTTGTGAGTTTAATAGTATTCGTGGGCCAGATCCTTCGGCTTCGCTCAGGATGACAAAAGGGGAGTGGGCGTGAGGTAAATAGTGTTCGTTGGCCAGGTCTTTCGACTTCGTCCGCCGAGGGCGGACTTCGCTCAAGATGACAGCGGGGGGGGGAATTGGCTTGATAATTATGTTTGTTCTGGCATAATCTGTATGGGTTTTTTGGGTGTTGGTACTGAATGTGGTGCCGCCGGGGTTCGTATGAAGAATATCAAGCGCGATATTATGTGGGCAGGGCTTTTGATGATTGGCCTGCTGTTTTTGTTCAGCGTTTTTGGGGCGTTTTTGGGGGCTGAACGAGCGCGGGCGTTTTTTAATTCCGTACCGCTGGCAGTTTACTGGTTCTGTTTTGTGGGTTTGCTTGTCTGGGGGATATGGTCTTTTGCTCGACTTTGGCGGGTTCCCGGGTTGTTTCTGATTCATGCCGGTTGTGTTGCGATTCTGGCAGGGGGGTTGGCAGGTTCGAAAGCCGGTCACAAGATTGAGGGGAAGCTTTTCGGCGTGGAGAAGATCGCAGGGGGGCGGATGGTAATTTATGAGGGAAAGACGACGAACCAAGTGGAATTGCCAACGCGTGAGGTTTGTGAGCTGCCGTTTTTTGTTCGGCTGAAGGATTTTCGTTTGGAGTATTATAAGCCTTCGTATCTGATTGCCTGGGATGCCGTAGGGCAGGAGCAGAAGATAGCGGTTCGGGATGGTTCGGAAACGCAGCTTTGGGACAGTGGCGTGAAGGTGAAGTTCATACGTGAGTTCGCGAACTTCAAGATGCGGATCGATGGTGACAAACGGGAGGTTTTCGACGATCCCGGGCCGGGTATAAATAATGCGGTTGTGATTGAGCTTGAGGATGGGAAGGGCGAAAAGTCGAGCCGTTATGTTTTCGAGCGGTACCCGGGTCATATACATCCGGGTGACAAGTTCCAGTTCAGCTACCACCGGCAGATTAGTGATTATATCAGCGAGCTTGAGGTTGTGCGGGACGGCAAGGTTGTGGCGGCGAAGGCTATCGAAGTGAATCATCCGCTTCATTACGGCGGGTATCATTTTTATCAAAGTTTGTATGACAGTGACAAGGGTGCGTATACTGTTTTGGATGTGGTTTCTGATACGGGTTTGTGGCTGGTCTACGTTGGGTATATAATGCTTTGTGTCGGTGGAGTGTGGCATTTGTGGCTGCGTAAGGTAAAGATTGGCGGCTTGAGTTTGGTGAGGCGATAGATGGCGATCAAGTGGACTATGCAGGGACTGCTGATATACGCGGCGATGGGGGGGTATCTGGCGGCGTTTTTGATGCGGATTTTTGGTCAGCGCAAAATTAGTGACATTTTGTATTTTGCGGGCTTTTTGGCGGCTTCGGGCGCAATCGCTTATCGGTGGTATGATGTTGGTCATATTCCGATGCAGAACCTGTTCGAGGTGTTCCTTACGATGGGTCTTGTGATATGGCCTATCTCTGTTTTCTGCCGGCGGGTGCTGGGTGTTGGCGGAGCTGCGGCTGACATGGTGATAGGGGCGTTGGTGTTGTTTCCAGCGGGTTTTGTGTTCAGTGCGGCTGTTCGGAAGCTGCCTCCTGCGCTCCAGAGCTGGTTGTTTGGTCCTCATGTTGCGGTGTATACGCTTTCGTATATGCTAATGGCCAAGGCGGCTTACCAGGCAGTTGTTCAGCTTTGGGGTCGAAAGTGCGAGGGGGGCGAAGGTGTGGTGGAGGCCGAGCAGGGGACGTACCTGATGGTTCGTGCCGGATTCGTATTTCTGACGCTTGGGCTTGTGTCGGGTAGTTGGTGGGGCAAGCTTGCATGGGGTGATTACTGGGGTTGGGATCCGAAGGAGTTGTGGTCATTGGCGTCGTGGCTGGTTTATGTGGGTTATTTTCATTTTCGTTACATGTTCGGCAGGCGGTATGAGCGTCTAAACAGTGTTTGGGCGTTGTTCGGGATGGTGGTAATAATAGTTACTCTGCTCTGGGCGAATCTGTCTCGGCTGTTTTCTGGTTTGCACAGTTATGCGACGTAATAGCTGATTACAGCGGAAAAAATCGAAAGTTTAGATTTTTTGCGCCCATTTTGCGGTAGAAATTACACTATTATATAGTATAGGCTGATATCAGCAGTATTAGGTAAATGGCAGGTACAAAGTGGCTGGGAAATCCAGAGAAAGGACCGAAGCGGAACTGGTTGAAGCCGCTCAGAAGGGTGATTTGCCAAGTTTTGGCGTGCTTTATGAGCATTATTATGGTTCGCTGGTTGCATTGGCGTACTCGATAGTGGCAGATGTGCAGCTTTCTGAAGATGCGGTCCAGGAGGCTTTTGCAATAGCCTGTCGTGACCTGCCGAAACTTCGGAAGAAGAACAAGTTTGGGGCTTGGGTTGGGCGAATTTGCAGAAATACGGCGTATCAGATACTGAGGGTTCGTCGGCATATGTGTGATATTCGCGGAGTTGTTGCGAGGGAAACTGAGTATGATGGGACTGATCGCATTGAAGGTGTTCAGCGGGCAGTGTGGAATCTGCGTGATGGTGAAAGGGAAGTGTTGATTCTTCATTACTATGACAACCTGCCGTATGAGAAAATGGCGTTGGTGCTGGGTATTTCCGTGGAGGCGGTTCACGGGAGACTGACACGAGCGAGACGGAAGGTTGAAGATTATCTGAAGCGTAATGGTTTAGCGAGTGACGGTTATGGAACGGGATAATAAGAATGATAAATGGCTTGATAGTGTTCTTGGTGAGGCCCTCGAAAAGGTGCATTCAGCGCCGGACTTTGCGACGTGGGTCGAGCGGAACGGGTATTCGGTGTCGATGTTGGTTTCGCGGGCCGGCTGTGGGAAAAGCCGTTTAGCTGGTTCGCCAGGTTTATGGAGAAGAATCATGGAAGCGAAAAGGTCGAAGTTAGCCGTTGCTGCAATAATCCTTGTTGCAGCGGTATTAGGATTGCAGTTTCTTGGCGGTACGAGTGCATGGGCCCAGGTTGTTCTGGCGTTCAACCAGGCGACGAACATTCACGTTGTTAAGACAGATATTTCGGTTGGGACCAATGTGGCGCGGCAAAGCGAGTTGTGGGTTAAGAACCAGACTGTTTGCCGTGTGCAATCTGAGAATTGGTGCGTTATTGATGACGGCAGAAGTGTGCTGACACTTTACAAAGATGAGAAGATCGCTCATGTGAGAAACTCGTTCACACCTTACTGGGACTATACGCCTCTAATATTGAAGGCGTTCCAGAGCAACGGATATAAGAGTGAGATGGGAGTTCGTGAGTTGTCTGGAGAGAGTACAGCAGAGATGGATGTATATGAGATATCTTTTCGTGATTACTGGCAGGGCAAGGTGTGGGTAAGCACGTCGCATAATCTGCCCGTAAAGGTTGTTGGGCAGGAGATGGAGTGCGGCACGGTGACACGAGATTTTGAAATGACTTTTGATTATGAGGAGATACCGGACGAAACCTTCAATATCACGATTCCGGACGGTTACACGGAACTTCCTCGCGTGACGGAGCGGCAGGAGAGCAAAGGGCGTCAGGAGATTCTTTTGGGGGAGGTGGTGGATGAGCGTGGCAATGCTGTTTCGGATGCCCGGGTATGCGCTTCTTTTGCTCATTACGGCAGGACAGATTCAGAGGGTAAATTTGCACTTGTTATCTCGCCGACGGACAGTTCCAACTCGTTAGGTTCGATGGATTTTCCGATGTTTGTTTGGGCATTTAAGGAGGATGAATCTCGCAGGGTGGCGTGGACGGTGGTGAGGCATCCGGATTCAGGAGACCAGCAGTCGATAGCGTTAGGGTTGGTGCGTTCTTCATCATTTCGGAAGCTGACCGATCTTTCTGATGAGGAGTCATCAGAAGATAAGTATCCGTTGGTAGAATCGACCCATCAGGGGGTAGAGTTGGTTGTTGCCGATGAATCAGAGTTGTCATCGCATATCCAGGGCAGTGCCGGAGAAGTTTATGAGGATTCCGGCAGAGGTCCGAAGGTTCGTGACATTGTTCTTGTTATGTCGGAGGCACAGGTGCTGACGGGTCGTGTTACGAATGACTCGGGTGAGGCGATATCCAATGCGACGGTTTGTATTGAGCAGCTTGGATTATCCCTGGGTACGAACAAGTTGACTGTTAGTGACCTCACAGATGAGTGGAAAGGAGAGGCTTTTTCAGTGACAGCGACGGATGAGTCCGGTTATTACCAGTTGAGCTATTTGCCGTCGTCGTGGAATGAGATCAAGGTGAAAGTGAAAGCGGCAGGTTATCGCAGCAGCGAGCAGGAGTTTGCGAATGGCGGGGGAGGTACCACACGCGGTTGCGATTTTAAGCTCGTCGAGGGTGAGGATGCGGCTGAGTCTGATGCGAACGGTGCGTTCTTCAGCGGCATATACCCGCGGAGTTCTCGCGATACAGAACGTGAGGGCGAGCATTTTTCAGAGGTGTCGGCAGAAGGTCACCCTGTGAAGGGCGGCGGAGAGTCAATATCAGAAGTGGTTCCAGGTGCACTTCAGGATGATGTGGTTTTGTATTACTCGTTCGATGCGGACGATGATCCTAATTCAGTGGTGGACATTTCGTCCGGTGGTTTTGACGGCGAGGTTCACGGGGGAGTTTATGTTACGGATGAAGTACTGGGTGGTGCGATGAAGTTTGACGGAGAAGACGACTACGCGAGTGTGCCCGGTGTTGAATTGGGGTCTTTCAGTTTTTCGGCATGGGTGATGCCTATCGGCATGGATTTGAATAATCGTCGGGTATTTCTTCTGACCGACGGGCAGAAGTGTTATGCTCTGGAGGGTAACACCGGAGGCGGCGTTACGGTATACGTTGGCGACGGACTTGAAATCAATGAGTATGGATGGCATTTTTCGCCGGGTCAATGGGTTCATTTAGCAGTGACCTACGACGGTAAGACTTTGAGTATATACATCAACGGCACACTTACTGAGCGCGGCGAAATCGAGGCAGAGAGCGTAGCAGGAACACTTTACATCGGTGGAACGGACAAACACAATGGTGATTTCTGGAAGGGGATGATAGACGAGGTCTGTATTTTCAAGCGTTCGTTGAGTGAGACGGAGGTAGAGCAGCTTTACCGGATGACAGGTGTGAAAGGGGAAGTTTCAGACGGATAGCGGTATGAGATGTTTTTGCGAACGAGGCGTTCAAAGGCCGAGCCGTTGTGCTTGGCCTTTTCTTGTATTCAGATAGTCCGATAAAACGTCAGTGGCGGGGGGGTTCAAAAAAAGGTTGCAAGGATTCTGATTTTGTTTATAATGCGAAGTTCGTTGATGGTGTTCCAGGTGGATGGGGACGGTGAATTTGACAGAAGTTGCAGGAGCAAATGATTATGGAAGCTATTTTAGAATCGGCGATAGAGTTGTTTGGGGAAGATGTTCCGGACATGGAGGATATTTGGAAGCTGGCGGTGCGTGTGCACGGCAGCGAGATGGCGGAAGACGCATTTGCCGAGCAGTTGGAAGCGAATCTTTCGAAGAGCGACGCGAAGTCTCATCTGGCGTGCGGGATTGGTCTTTATATAGTTGGCAGATATGAGGAGGCAGCGGCGAGGCTTTCGAAGGGCAGCGACTGCATGGAGAAGTTTTTCTACTTAGCATACGCTCTTCGACGTGTGGGTCGGTTCGAAGAGGCGATAGCGAGCCTGGATAAGTGCCTGAAGTCCGGGGCTGATTCGTTAGCAGTGTCACTTAAGAAGGCGGCAACGTATCGGTACTGGTCGAAGGGCGAAGCAGCGGCGGCGGAGCTTGCGGGTTGTGAGAATTTCAAGGGAGTTAGTTCGGAGTATCATTACCAGGTGGGTCGTCTTAAGGAGTTTCAGGGTTTGTATGACGATGCCATTGAGAATTACAAGACGGCGATTGAGTTGTCGCCGTATCATCGCAAGGCGTTGTTTCGATTGGCATATCGTTATGATATGTGCGGTGACGATGAGAGTGCGATAGATTACTACAGCCAGATCACGTTTTCGTATCCTGTTTTCGTCAGCGCGTTGTTGAATCTTGCGGTTCTTTACGAGGACAGAGAGGAATTCGAGAAGGCGTCTAATTGCGTGTTGAAGGTTTTGCAGTTTCATCCGAATCATGCTCGTGCGCAGCTTTTCGCCAAGGACATAGAGAGTTCGAAGACGATGTTCTATGACGAGGATCGCGAGCGTCGTCGGGACATTAAAACTCAGACACTGGAGACGCCGATTTCGGATTTCGAGCTTTCAGTTCGGAGCAGAAACTGTTTCAGGAAGATGGGTATCCGGACTCTGGGCGATCTTGCGAATATAACTGAGGTTGAACTTTTGGCATATAAGAACTTTGGCGAGACGTCGCTGAAGGAGATTAAATTCATACTGGAATCAAAGGGGCTTCGTCTGGGCGGTGCGATTGAAGAAGCGGAGCAGGGTGAACAAGAAGATATTGCCGACGGAAATGGCGCTAAAGAAGAGGAACTGGTACTGAGTAAGTCTGTTGATGAGCTTGGTTTATCTGTTCGTGCCCGTAAGTGCCTTCAGAAACTTACGCTTCATACGCTCGGTGAGCTTACTCAGAAGACGGAAGCTGAACTTCTCGGCTGTAAGAATTTCGGGGTTACGAGTCTGAACGAGATCAAGCATGCGATGGAGAATACCGGGCTGTCGCTTCGTGTGCTGGAATAACGGATGTTGCGGATGTAAGAGGGGATACGTGAGCGTTGATCAATCACGATGGTTGATGAGATGTCGCCGAGCGGGCATTTTTTCAGTTTTTGCTTTGTTTCTTGTTTTTTTCAACTTCGGCTGCCATAAAAGGCCTGTGAGCAGGGCTACACCCCAGATGGACGCTGCTGAGAAGTTCTGGATACGAGTTCTTGTTGGCCGGGGGTATAGTAAATGCGAACTTTCGATGGAGTCTGCTTTTGTTATCAGATGGGATGGAGGTAAAACAAGTAAGCGGTTCGAGATACGTTCGGGTGTTGTTTCGGCAGCGGTGGTCGGCGGCAGGTTGAAGGTTGCAGGTGAGATTTTCGACGGTGGTGAGGTTGTTGTTGTTCCGGAGTCACCGCATATTTTCGAGTTTAACGGTGTGAAGTATCGGGGGCGTTCGAAGCTGTTGGTCGACGAAGGAGGAGCATCTTTTTCAGTGATAAACGAGGTTCCTCTGAAGCCTTACCTGGGGGGCGTGGTTGGGGCGGAGATGCCGAGTTACTGGGAGCCGGCGGCGCTGGAAGCCCAGGCGATTGCAGCTCGTACATACTGTCTTTATATTAAGCGGCGTTTCGGTGTGAATCGTTCGTGGGATGTTCGCAAAAACGAGTCGAGCCAGGTTTATACGGGCTTGAGCGGTGAGTGTGGTGCGGTGTGGTCGGCGGTGAACGGGACATCAGGGCAGGTGCTGTATTGTGAGGACGGGTCGGGTCATGAAGGATTGTTTCCGACGTATTACAGTTCTGCCTGCGGCGGGCACACGGAAAACAGCAAGCATGTTTTTGGTGATTCGTTCAAGTCGCTTGTGGGAGTTGAATGTGATTATTGCAGACGGGTTGCGAAGCCGAGGATTTTTTTTTGGCCCATGGTTTGCATCGACAAGTCTGAAGTGAGCAGGCGATTAGTCGAGAGATATCCGAGTCTGGGGCAGTTGGGTCGGATTGTGGAAATCGTTACACATGGTGAAAGCAGGTATAAGCATTTCTCTCGATTGACGTCAATCAAGCTTGTTGGTGAAAAGGGGGGCAGTTCGTTTGTTCGCGCGGAGGATTTTCGTCTTAGCGTAGACCCATCCGGCAGGAGGCTCAGGAGTACGGTTTGGGAGATGGTAGATTTGGGAAAGCAGTGGGGATTTTTGTCCGGCAGGGGTTACGGGCACGGCGTTGGGATGTGCCAGTGCGGTGCTGAAGGTATGGCTCGTGCGGGCAAGACCGCAAAGGAAATACTGCGTTATTATTATCCAGGTTCCAAGATTATGAACGTTTACTAAAGATGGGAAATTTTGAGATTATAGCGAAATCGAGCGGTTGTTCGGCTCGGCGGGGTCGGCTGCGTGTTGCTCACGGCGAGATTGAGACCCCGGTTTTTATGCCGGTCGGTACGAATGGTACAGTGAAGGGCATGACGCCTGATATGGTTGATTCGACTGGTGCCGAGATTGTACTGGCGAATACTTATCATTTGCTGCTTCGCCCTGGTGTCGAGTGCGTGGAGAAGCTTGGTGGTCTTCATAAGTTGATGGGATGGGACAAGCCAATCCTTACGGACAGCGGTGGTTACCAGGTTTTTTCGCTTGGCTGGGGAGTTGGTAGTGATTGCCGGCGGGTTGAGGCGTTGAGCAGGGTTGAAGAAGATGGTGTGGAGTTTACGAGCCATGTGGATGGTGCGAAGATATATCTTAATGCTGAGATTGCTACGAAGATTCAGAACCGGCTTGGTGCAGACATAATAATGTGCTTTGATGAGTGTTCACCGTTTCCGTGCGAGAGGAATGCACTGGAAAGAGCGGTTGAACGGACGCTGCGTTGGGCGGGCCGTTGCCTAGCGGCCCACGACAATGCCGGTCAGCTTTTATTCGGTATCGTTCAGGGTGGTACGGATGCGGAGCTTCGCAGCTATTGTGCGAGTGAGCTTGTTAAGCTGGATTTCGACGGTTATGCCATTGGCGGCCTTAGCGTTGGTGAAGGTTACGAGCGGATGGTTCGGACGGTTGTTCATACGGCTGGTTTGCTGCCGGAATCAAAGCCTCGCTACCTGATGGGTGTTGGGATGCCGAGGGATATAATCGCTGCGGTTCGTGCGGGGGTTGATATGTTCGACTGCGTTTTGCCGACTCGGAACGGTCGCAACGCGTTTGCTTTCACCGATGGTGGGCCTCTGCGTTTGCGAAACAGCGTTCATATCGATAGCAGAGAGCCGATTGAACATGGCTGCGACTGCTATTGCTGCAGGCGGTTCAGCAGGGGGGCGATACGTCATTTTTTCAACGTTGGAGAGATGCTTGGTCCGATTCTGCTTTCTGTTCACAATCTTCGTTTTTATCAGCGTTTGATGGGGCGAATACGGCTTGCAATAGAGGAAAATCGGTTTTTGGCGTGGTCTGAGGAACAGTTGAGGCATTACGAGTCGGTTTACCATGTGAAAAAAACTTTGAGTTGATCCAGTGAATTCGCTGTTATTATTGGCAAATTTAGGGTATAAAGCAAGGTTTGTATAATCCAAGGTGAAAGGAACGAAAATGGGAAATTTATGGATAATAGGTCAAGCAGCCGGTGGTGACGCAGCTCCTTCGAGTATCGGTTCGAGTGCTGTCGGGGAAAACCAGGGGCCGGTTGAGAGCGGTACGAAACAGGATGGTGCGGTTGCGGACCCGAATGCCCCGAGCGGTCTTTTTGGTCCTGGTGGTTTTTTGGGGAACCCGCTTCTGCTATTAGGTCTGATGCTTTTGGTGTTCTATTTTATTCTGTTTCGCGGCCCCCGCAAGAAACAGCAGCAGCACAAGCAGATGGTTCAATCTCTGGAGAAGAACGACCGGATTCGCACAATCGGCGGTATTATCGGAACCGTAGTCGATGTTAAAGACGATGAGATTACGCTCAAGATAGACGAGTCTAATAACACGAAAATGAAGATTGTGGCTTCAGCCGTCGGTAGGAATTTGACGAAAGATAAGAAATAAGCTCAAAAGTTGGGTTTTGTGAACGAGAAACAGATAAGGAAGCAAGTATGGGCAAAAATCTGACACCCAAGATAGTATTCATAATAGTTCTTGTACTAATAGCAGGATGGACGCTTTATCCTGTGACGAAAACTCTGAAGCCTGGTATAGATTTGGCAGGCGGTACGAGCCTGAGATACGAGATAAACACTTCCGGTCTTGAGAGTAATCAGAAGAAGAACCTTTCCGCTCGCATGATCACAGTGCTTCGGCGCAGGATTGATCCTGCGAGCATCCAGAACCTTATATGGCGTCCCCTTGGCAACAGCCAATTCGAGATACAGATGCCACTGGCCAGCGCTGACACTCGCAAAAAACGTCAGGTTTACGAGAAGCTACTTGAAGAAGTTCTTCGTGGCAATGTTAGTCGTGCCCAGCTTATGAGTGTGATGAAAAAACCGGCGGAAGATCGTGAGAAACTCTTCAAGAAGGTTTCGGCGGGTTCTGAAAAGCGTCTTGAACTTCTCAAGAATTATGCGACGGCATACGGTGATCGTGCAGAGGCGTGGAAAAAACGCGATGACCTGCGTAAGGCAATGGATGTTCCTGAGAATCTTATGAAGTCGGCGGGCATTAATGTTCCGGGTGTTAAGGCGAATGTCGGCAAGTGGGTTGGACTCGAAGATGAAGCACGTACGGCGGCGATAAAGGAATTTTTGGGTGGTTCCGCGGGTAATGAAGGTAATGTTGACCTTGTTGGGCGCTATACAAAAATCTATGGTGAATGGGCGAAAGTAGTTGACGATCTGACGGAGAGCGAGTCAGGTAAGACGGCGAAGTATGAAGCGGCCAGACGTGAGCTGGATAATCTGAATCTGACAGAGGATCAGTTGGTTTTTGTTCTTGAGATGCAGCCAAAATCCGAGCGGCGGCTTGAGGCAATTGCCGAGCTTAAGGAGAAATTTCCCGACCGAGCGGATGCGCTGGATAAAGTAACCAAGGCATTCGACGCGTATCGTGACGACCGGGGTCGTCTTGATGACCCGAAAGACCTTCAGCGAATGCTGAAGGGTGCCGGTATTCTTGAGTTTCGGATACTGCCGATAGTCGGTGGAGCTTTGGAATCGGATGCGGTAACGAGGTATGCTGAAACGCTGAAGGATAAAGGTCCGAAGTATTTATCGGACAAGAATTATGTGTGGTGCGAGGTTGAGAACCCTGATAAATGGGGTGTTCCGAATTCTATTGTTGGTTCGTTTGGTGACAAGCTTTATGTTCTTGGGAGTAATCGTAAGAATGAGTGTATGCTTCACAGTGTCGGTGAGAAGAAGACCTGGAAGCTGGAGGGAGCTCGTCCGAGCCAGGACAGTTATGGTCGGCGTGCGATTGGTTTTACACTGAATGAGCGTGGTGGGATGATGTTCGGCAACGTGACCGGCAAGAACCTAAAAAGGCCCCTTTGTATTCTTCTTGACGGTCTGGCGATATCGGCGCCTCGTATTGACTCGGTGATTCGTACTGACGGTATTATCACGGGCAGCTTCAGTGAAACCGAAGTTCAGGATATGGTTAACAAGCTTAATGCCGGTTCGCTTCCCGCCCGTCTGGTGGAGCAGCCGATTTCGGTTAAGACTATAGGTCCGTCGATTGGTTCCGACAACCGGGACAAGGGCATCAGGGCCGGTTTGATTGGTCTTACTTCGGTTGTGGCCTGTATGTTGATTTACTATATCCTTGCAGGTTCGATTGCGGATGTTGCACTTTTGGTGAACATTCTTTTTGTCCTTGCGGCGATGGCGCTTCTTCGGGCGACGTTTACGCTACCTGGTATCGCCGGCATTATCCTTACGATAGGTATGAGCGTTGATGCGAACGTACTGATTTTCGAAAGGATACGCGAGGAGCAGGATAAAGGCTCATCGCTTCGAGTAGCGATCAGGAATGGCTACGACCGGGCGTTCAGGACTATTCTCGATGCGAACCTTACAACATTTATTACTGCTGCTATTCTTTACTGGCGGGCATCCGAAGAAGTGAAGGGCTTTGCGATAGTGCTGATGCTTGGTATTGCCTCGAGTATGTTTACGGCGTTGTTCGTGACTCGTGTAATCTTCGACCTGCTGCTGAGCAAGCGGCTTATCAAGGAGCATCTTGTAATGCTTCGTTTGATTCATGAGCCGAAGATAAACTGGATGCATGCCCGGCCGATTTTTTTCTGTATATCACTGGTTCTTATTGTGGGCGGCCTTGTGGTATTCTTTACGCGTAATGACTCTGTGAACAATAAGTACGACATCGAGTTTACCGGTGGTACGAATGTTCAGATCAACCTGAAAGATGGGGTTGAACTGAGCAGAGACGAAGTTGAAAGCAAGATTCACGCTGCCGGTGCCGCGTTGGGTAATCCGGCCCTGGAGGCGTCGAATGTTTATAGTGTTGGCGAGGCCACCAAGGTAAGAGGCGACGGTAAGAAGGTATTCAAACGTTATGCTATTAATACAACGGAGACGAATAAGAGTTCAGCGACGATAACTTTCGGTGATGGTGTTCATCAGAGTGTTGAGTCAGTAACATCTGCAATCAAGAAAGCGGCATCGAAGGCTCGCACGCGGCTGGCTAATTTGTCGGTGGTTGGTGCAGGGAGTAAGGGGTTGTCGTATAAGGTTTCGACCAGCCAGTTGAACAGGGCGTTGATTTCGGATATTCTCAGTTCGGCATTTCCGAATGCGGAGATTTCCGAGCCGGTGTCAGAGGAGGTTGTAAACCAGGTGCTCATGAGTGCATTCGAGGGCCAGTTGGAGATTCAGGAGAATCTTCATCCGCAAATTGTTTCCGTGGGAAAGGTTGATGAAGCGGTAGTCGAAGCTTATCCTGCTTTGAGTGAGTTTCTTGGTGGTGTTAAGGTCACGTTCAAAGTTGATCGTCCTGTGACAATAGATGACTTTCGGAATCGGCTGTCTAATTTGCGTTACAAGCCTGATACCAAGGATATAGAGTGGTATAACTACAGGCTTATGAGTTCTGATTCGAAGAGTGGCGATTCGAGCGCTGCGGTGAACTCGCTGGTGTACGTTAGCGTCGGACCTGAGACGGATTCTGCCGGTCTTGGCGCGGATCAGTGGTCTCGGTTCGTGGATAACGAGAGCCGTAAGATTATTTCTGCAGGGCAAATTGAGACGTCACTTCCCAGAGTTACCCAGGTTGATCCATCGATTGGTGCCGAGGCCAAGACGCGTGCGTTGATAGCGATAGTTCTGTCACTGTTTGCGATTGTGGCGTATATCTGGGTACGATTCGGGAACATTCGTTACGGTATCGCGGCGATTGTGGCACTGGTTCATGATGTGTGCATAACGCTCGGTGCGGTTACGGTGTGTACATATGTGGCTTCGACGTCGATAGGGCAGGCTTTATTGATAGGCGATTTCAAGATAGACCTTGCTATGATAGCGGCGTTTCTAACGCTGATTGGTTATTCTCTTAACGATACGATAGTGGTTTTCGACCGCATTCGAGAAAACCGCAAGAAGAAACAGTTGAGTCCTCAGATTATCAACAACAGTATCAATCAGACGATGTCTCGAACACTTTTGACGTCTTTTACAACGTTTATCGTTGTTCTGATAATGTATATTTTCGGAGGTGAAGGCCTTCGCGGTTTTACGTTTGCAATAGGGTTCGGCATTATCGTTGGTACCTACTCGTCCGTAGCAATAGCATCGCCGATTCTTCTGCTTGCCAAGGCAAAGTCTCAGTCTAAGGCGAGCAAGTGATTATATTCCGGCGGCTTTTATGTTGGGTGCTTTAGGCAGATTCATGTTCTCTTTGCCCGGTCAGAGCAGCTTTGCGGCGTTGCTGTCTACGAGCCATGTTATCCTGTCGAGTATTGGCCAAAGTGTGTGTATCGGGTATCGGACTTCGTCCTGCTCCTGTGTGAGCACATCTTTCAGGATGCGTGCCTTTTCCTTGCCTGAGACGAGTACCGCCAAGTGGCGAGCGGCCCTTAGTACGGGATGCGTCATAGTGACTCTGCAAAGCTTCTCGTCCAGTTCATAGACTGCGCAGGCCAAATCATCCTTGTCGAACGGGGCATAGGAATTCGGGAATAATGAACCTGTATGTCCATCTTCGCCCATACCGAGTACGATGAGGTCGAATGTTGGAAATTGATTTTGCTGCAGATCGAAGACTTCGCGCATGGTACGCGCGTAGTTCCTGGCGATGGCCGTGCAATCATCCTGCTCTGTTTGTACCCTGTGGACGTTTTGGTTGGGGATGGAAACTTTAGGCAGAAAAGTGTCTGAAGCGAGTTTATAATTGCTTTGTTCGGAATCCGGGGGGACACATCGCTCATCGACCCAGAATAGCTGCACTTTATCCCATGGCAGAGCCTTTGCTTCGGGCAGTTCTGCGAGCATCTCAAAGAATCGCCTGGGTGTGTGTCCTCCTGAGAGTGCAACGTGAAAAGAGTCCCTTTTTCGAATGGCTTTTCGTGCGTCCTCAACAAAGACCTCAACTGCACGACGTGCAAGTATCTCCGAGTCGCAAAGAATTTCAATCTTCGGTTTGTACCCTGTAACCATCTTCGTGCTCTCACCCCCTTCAACGGCACACCAACTAACTTACCATTATGCAGTTTTTCCCGTTGCTTTGCCAGGGAAAATTCGAACAAGCGTTAAAATTTTACGGCCTTATTCTTTAAGTCTTTATTACATAAGAGGTTATCAGTGTTTCTTGGTACAGTTTGCCGGGCTGAAAAACGCTTTTGCAACAGTGTGATTATAATTCTGTTTCGGATTGTGCAAAGCCGCAGCGTTTTTTGACATCTTCAACGATCATATATAACGATGGTACGAGAAGCAGTGTTATGCATGTTGCGAACAGGACGCCGAACGCCAGGCTGATTCCCATCGGGATTAGGAACCTTGCCTGCAAGTCTCGCTCGAGCATCATAGGCGCCAGGCCGAAGAATGTTGTCAGTGTGGTGAGCATGATTGGCCGAAATCGTCGTGTGGCTGCATCGCGTATTATCTGGACAATGGGCATATTGCTTTTTCTGTCGCGGTTGATAAGGTCAATTAGAATCAGCGAGTCGTTTACTACAACGCCCGACAGTGCAACGATCCCAAGTAGTGACATTATGCCGAGATTGAATTTTGTAGCGAAGACAAAGCCCATAAGGATATGGCCTATGACCGCCCCGACGAGGCCGAAAGGAATTGCCGACATGACTATCAGAGGCTGCATGTAACTTCTGAACTGCACCGCCAGCAGCGCATATATAGCGAGCATGGCAAGCGGGAAGGTGACTTTCAGACTGGCGAAGGATTCGTTTCGCTCACGCTCCTCTCCGGCAAATCTGTATCGCAGTCCGGGATATTTCTGGATAAGTTGTGGCAGAACCATCTTTGTAAGATTGGCGTTGATTTCCTTGGCGTTTGCGACTGCTTCATCCACGTCTGCGGTGACGCTCACGATACGTCTTCTGTCTGCACGGTTGATTGCTGCATAACCGCGTCCGTACTGGACGTCGGCAACGGTTCTGAAGGGGATTTCCGTTGCGTTCGGCAGTCTGATTCTCATACTTTCCACATCAGCGAGACTTTTACGCTGGTTTTCCGGATATCGGAGCATAACTCGGATGTCGTCACGTCCTCTCTGGATTCGCTGTATTTCGTCCCCGTAGAATCCCTGGCGAACCTGCCTGGCCATGTCCGACAGCGTAAGGCCTATCATTCTTGCCGAGTCCCGCAGGCGCAGTTTCAGTTCGGGTTTGCCCTTATCGAAGGAGTCGGAGATGTCACTGAGGCCTTCATAGTCCTTGAGCCGAATTTTCAGAGTTTCCACTGCCTTTAGCAGTGTTTCGAAGTTTTGGTGCGAAAGCTCGACGTCAACCGGTGAGCCTGTATCCATCAGTTGTGACGTGAACGAGAGCGATGAAACTCCGGGGATATCACCAACGATTTCTCTCCATCGATTTTTGAGATTCATGCTTGAGATTCCATGTCGCTCTTTTGCGTCTAACAGTTCGACGTTTATTTCAGCCAGGTGCGAGCCGCCGCCGTCGCCGAGGCCTCTGACGGGGCCGTGGCCTCCGGTGGCTGGATGTGCCCCGATGGTGGTGGCAACGTGTTTGACTATGGATGGTCCGGAGTTGCTTTCGGCGTCCACTTCCCGCCTAACCTGTTCGGCTGCGTGCTCTATTATTTTTGCGACCTTTTCGGTTCTTTCTGCGGGCGTTCCCAGCGGCATGTTAATAGTGGCAATCATATTGTCGGCTTCGACGGGGTCGAAGAAGACGATTTTCATGTAACCGCCGAGTATCCACCCGAACGCCAGAGCAAGGATGGCCAGGCCCACGGTGAGCGTGAGATATCGCCACCGGACGGCGCGTTCAACGAACTTTGCGAACGGACCGTTTACGAAGCGCTGCAGTCTTCGTTCGACGGCCTGCTGAAGTTTTTCGACGAGTCTCAGCGGTCCGAAGTTCCATGAAGACCGCCCCGCTGACAAATGTGCCGGCAGAATGAGCAGGGCCTCGACGAGGCTCACCATAAGCACGCTTATCACAATAATCGGTATAACCCGCATGATTTTTCCCACGATTCCAAGCAGAAACAACAGCGGCAGAAAAGCGAAAACAGTTGTCAGCACCGCAAGAGTCACCGGCATGCACATTTCCCGAACACCTTTTATTGCAGCGTCTATTCGTGACAGACCTTTCTGGCGATATGCGAAGATATTCTCGCCGATAACGATGGCGTCGTCGACTACAAGCCCGAGTGACATAATGAAGGCAAAAAGTGACATCATATTCAGTGAGACGTCAAATCGGGGCATCAGCCAGAACGCGCCGAGGAACGATATTGGAATGCCCATTGTGGTCCAGAAGGCAAGGCGTATATTCAAAAAAAGCGTGAGGCAGAGGAAAACGAGCGCAAGGCCGAAATACCCGTTCATCGTAAGCAGACTGATTCTGCTCTGCAGGATTACAGACTGATCCTGCCACATTGCGAGAGAGACGCCGGCAGGCAGCATCGGCTGTTTTTGGCGAACGTACTTTTTAACGGTGTCGGCGACGTCGAGCGCATTCTGGTTGGCGACGCGGAAAACCTTTATCAATGCCGCCGGTTTTCCGTCGAATCTGGAAAAAAGGTCCGTATCTTCAAAGCTGTCTTTGACGGTCGCTATGTCGCCGAGCGCTATTTTTGTTCCATCGTTGCTGGCGAGGACTATGATTTTCGCGAATTGCGGGCCGTGATATTTCTGCCCCTCGGTTCTGACGAGGATTTCGCCGGCGGAGGTTTTGACCGAGCCGGCGGGGATGTCGAGCGAGGAATTCCTGACGATAGCGGTAAGCTTGTCGAAAGTAAGATGGTACTTTCTGAGATTTTTCTCGGAGATTTCGATTGATATTTCGTAAGGCCTTACGCCGGCAACATCGACCTGTGTGATGTTATCCATCGCGGTGAGGTCGTCTCGTGTTTGGTCGGCCAACTTCTTAAGGGTTTTCTCGGAAACGTCTCCGTAAAGTACGAGGGTTATTACCTCGTATCGGCTGGTAATTTCGCTGATGATTGGTTTTTCAGTTTCAACCGGGAAGGTGGTGATTCTATCGACCTCGGCTTTGATGTCATCGAGGACTTCCTTTGTATTGGCGTATTCGGCAACTTCCACGATGACGGTTCCCATGCCCTCTGCAGCGGTGGCGGTTATTCTCTTGATACCGTCGACTGCCGCAATGGCCTCTTCCACCCGCAGTATGACACCATCTTCGACATCTGCCGGAGAGGCCCCGCGATATGGCACCGAAATGGTAATTATATCCAGGTCAAATTCCGGGAAGAATTCCACCTTGATTGTATAAATTGTCAACAGACCGGCTGCGATGATGAGAAACATCAACAGATTCGCCGCCACGTGGTTCGAGGCGAACCAGCTCAGCAATCCTTTCTTTCGAACAGAATCAGTCATGTGCGTTTTCTCCATCGAGGTTTAACCGTTGTTGTTGTCCGGTTGGGTTGCAGTGGGGTCTGGCTGCTTTGGTTCATCTTTTTCGGTTCGGATTTTCATGCCGTTGGTTGCCGTGTCCAGGGCGCTTGTGACAATTACAGTCTTGTCCTTGATGCCGGAGACGACGTAAACAAAGTCTCTGTCGGTGCGGACGATATCGAGCGTCTTGATATAAAGGTGATTATCACGTACTACCCAGAGCTGGTTTCTGTTGTGTACGGCCTTTCTCGGGATACGCAGTGCCTTTCTGAGTGTTTTGCCTTTAATCCGGACCTCAACGAACATGCCCGGCATCAGTGGCGGCCTGTTGTCGATTTTGCTGAATGGCTCGGGCACTTCCACGACTACTGAGACCATTCTCGATACCGTATCGATTTGTCCTGTTGTCCTGGTGACATATCCTTTCCACGTGTGTTCTGCTCCGGCAAAATCGGCTTTTATTGTTGCGGCGGTTTTCGGCATCGTAGTCAGTTTTACATTTGAGGCAGGGGGGCCTTCGGGGACGTCGAACCATTCGAGTTCATGGTCTTCGAGAGGTACCTCGACCTCGACTGATTCGATGCCGTATGCCGAGCCGATTGACTGACCGACACCGACGAACTGGCCGAGATCCACACCCGCAGTAAGTATGACTGTGTCAATGGGCAGGGACACTTTGGTACGTTCGAGATTCAATTGAGCCGACTCGAGCTTTGCCTGTGCGGATTTGAGTGCGGCGTTTGCCTGCTTCATTTGAGGCCCCCGCGTAACCAGTGTTGAAGCCGGTGTTTTGTTCGGGTTCAACTGTTTCCATTGTTCCAATGCAACGCCGGCTTCGGCCTGCTCTAAATCGCGTTTGACCTCTGCATCTGCGACAATGGCCTGGGCCTGCTCGACGGCAAGTTCATAGTCCCTTTGGTCGATTCGGACGATAGGCTGATTTGCCTTTATGAAACCACCGGCCCTGAACGCCGGATTGACATAGACGAGATTGCCGGCCACCTGGGGGACAATTCCGACCTTCACCTTCGGCTGGGCCGTGCCGAAGGCCCTGATGGTAATAGGGACATCCTGCTGGTTAATCCGGGTTGTCTCGACTAAAGGCGCCATAATCGGTTTCTCAACGGTTTTCGGGGGTTTCTTTGACTTTATGAGCATTAGGGCGGCGCCTGCGCCTGCGGCGAGAACCAAAATGGCAAGCAGAAACTGGGCGAGCTTCGAGGGGCCTTTGCCATAATCGGGTTTGCCTGATTTTTTTGGGTTGCTGGTCATCGTGCAGATTCCTTTATTTGTTCGAGTCATTCTCGCGGGTTGTCCAGTCTCCACCCAGTGCGAGATAAATGTTTACCCTTGTAGTCCAAAGATTTCCTCTCAGTACCGCCAGTGCCTCTTCTGCGGCTATTCTGCTTCTCTGCGTTTCGAGCACGGTTAGTATTGTCTCGATGCCTCGTTCGTACCGCTGGTCTGCGAGTTGTTCGGCGGCAACAGCCTGTTCGAATTGCACCTTGACGTGCTCCAACTGCCTTTGGAGTAACTGCCCGCTGACGAGCGCATCTTCAACTTCTCTGATTGCGTTTATTACTACAGAGGCATAAACAGCGGCGAGTTCTTCGTATCTTGCTTTGGATGCCCTGACCTGTGCGCGGAGTTGTCCGCCTTCGAAGATTGGCTGGGCAAGTTGCATAACGGCGGAATACACTTCCGTTTCATTTCGCCACATCTCATGCCATGTATCGGCGTTTCTGCCTATGCTTGCCGAGAGTGTGATATTGGGATACATGTTTGCCATGCTGACGCCGATTCTGTCGTTTGCCGCTCGCAGCGACATTTCAGCGGCAAGGACATCCGGTCTCCTGTCGAGCAGCGATACGGGTACGCCAACATTAAGCGGGGCCAAATCGGGCAAATCGGGTAAACTGTGCGGCAGGTCGCTGGAAATGCCGGGCCTTTGTGCCAGGAGGACGTCCAGGGCGTGAAGGGCGATCGCCAGAGAAAGCTCTATGGCCGGCTGGGCCGCTTGTGCGGCGGCGAGTCTTTCGCGTGCCAATCTTATATCCACAGGACCCACAAGCCCCTGATTGTAGCGGTTCTGCACTATTTGCAGCGTTTTTTTGCGGCTTACCGTGTTTTTGCGGGCAATGTCGAGTCTTTTCTGCATCGTTGCGATTTCGATTCTGGCGCGTATAACGGTTGCTATTATGGAGTTGGTCAGTGCCTGCTGGTTCGCTCCAGCGGCGAGCAGGTCCGCCCATGCGGCCCTTTCGGAGTGGCGGAGGTTTCCGAAGAGGTCGAGGATATATCCAACGGAAATGTTCTGCGACCAGGTGGTACTGATGTTGCTGAACCTTTCAGGCCCGAATGCGAACGACATCTTGTTTCTGTTTCGGGCGAGATTGTAGGACACATCGGGCAGTTTGACACCGCGTGCCTGGTCGAGTGCGGCTTTTGCCTGGAGTACGCGGGCGGCGGCGGCCTTCAATTCGTAGTTGTTGCCAAGTGCCCGTCGGACAAGGTCAGTAGTTGTTGCGTCGCCGAATTGCAGCCACCAGTTGTCGATAGCATCGACGCTGTTGGGGTCCTGGCGGTAAGACCCGGCATTGACGAAAGTATCAGCCGGTTCGATAACGGTTACCGGTCTCTTGTATTTCGGCCCAACCATGCAGCCTTGCAGCATTACCAGGCAAACACCGATAACTACCGAATAAGTTGGCGTTATCGTCTTTCTCACTCGTCTGCCTCCCGTTCATAAGCACGTATGCCTGCTGCCGTGAAGTGAACAATGTGGTCTACAAGCTGCGTAAGGTCGTATACAGGCCAATCAGGGTTTTGGACCCGCTCAAAGATTGCCTTTATGTGAACGGCCTGTATTAGCTGGCCAATCAGGGAGAATACAATTGGCACCGCCATTGAACTGTCCAGTCTCGGGCACGTTTTCAGCAGGGCGCTGCGCATCGCGGTAAGTGTTGGTGAAACAACCTCATCCATGAACATGTTGGCCGGCAGATGCTGTTCCTGCGTTTCTCTAATCATAAGTTTAAGAAGGTTATTTGCCCTTGGCTGGTCAAGAAGCGGCTCGATAAAGGCATAGGAGAATGCTCTGAGCAGGTTCTCAAGCTTTGGGTTGCCCTGATTCTCGGCGACTGCTTTGGCGATGCCGGCCAACCGTGCATCAACCATCTGATTCATGTGCCAGCGCCACACCTGGATGTACAGGTTATCTTTGCTGCCGAAATAGTAGTTTACCGACGCTATATTGCAGTTTGCAGCCGCGGCGAGTTCCCTGATGCTTGTTTGATCGAACCCCTTCTGGGCGAAAAGGTTCTCTGCAGCGTCCAATAGTCGCATTTGGACCGTCTTTGGCGGTTCAGAGTTGTTTATATTGTGCTCCGAGGGCATTATATTAGCTCCTAAACGGCTGTTTTATACAATAGTTTAAAACAGTTGTTAGGTTTTGTCAAGTTTTTTTGAAAATTTTTTGGTGACGAGAATTGCGTGGTCGGTTCATTTGGTCTGTGGTATTGAATTGCGCAACAAAATAGTGGATGTTATCGGAAGTTTTGGCTTGACAAAGGTGTTTGGGTTTGGTATGAGTATAATTGATAGTATGTGAAATATCGACTTTGTCGGGCTTGCCTTATACGCTGTTTATCGAGCAAAGGCTCGAAGGTTTGGAGAGTGGAACGACGCTACGTTAACCCGGCAATCGGAGTATACGGGATATTCTGTTTAGTGTGCCATATTAAGGAAACAGATGGTGCCAACGTCTTTAGTTCTTTTGCGGCGGGTGAAGTTGAAACTGTGGTGAAGGTGTAAATGCCCGTTGCGAATAAAGAGGTTTATTGGTTCGAACAGGGAAGTGGTATTGATGTTTTTGTAATTTGGAAAGGAGGACTGTTATGTCCAAAAAAATTGTGCTTGTGTTTTCAGTTATTTTGGTCCTGGGCCTGGGTGCTACAGTTCAGGCGAGTACGTTGTTCCACTGGACGTTTGATGGCGGCACTGTCGGAAACGAACTTATTTCGGATACCGATATTGCCGGTGGTTTGGTGGTAACAAAGTTTCGTGACGCGGGTGACCCGGACCCAATCTATGATGTTAATTATGGCGAGGGGAATCTTATCTATAATTCGGGCGGCACATCGGCGGATTTTCACAATGATCCGACCACTGGCGACCCGGGTGTGGGCCTGTTTGTCAACGATTATGGTAGTGATACGGCTATGGATCTCAGTACGCTGGGCAAGTTTACCATTGAGGCCTTTATATATCCTTATACGAACCGGCAATCCGTAATTGTCAGGAAATACAAGGGCGACGGTCAATACTACCTTGATTTGCGGGATAGTGGTGACGTGCAGTTCTCGATAAACGCTGATGAGAACTTCGCGGCAGCAGGCGCCGACGCCGTTAAAGAGAACGAATGGGCTCATGTTGCCGCCGTATTCGACGAAACCGACACAGAGGACCCGATGAAGATTTACGTTAATGGTATCCTGATGGGCACAGGCGGAGACGGTGCAAGGGTAGGTGACTCTTCGACTTCCCTGGGCATCGGTGCTATCGTTCGAGACGATCAGGACCCTCCGGGTAATTCGGGGCAGTTTTTCAATGGTAGGATTGACGAGGTTCGCATCTCCGATAAGGCCCTGAGTCCAAGCGAGTTTCTGCTATACGCCAAGACAGGCGCTGCCTCTCGGCCCAGCCCTATGAACCGCGCGATCAACATTTGTGACGGCGTGACTCTTAGCTGGGTTGCGGGTCAGTTTGCTGCTGAGCATGATATATTCCTGGGTACCAGCTTTGATGATGTCAATGATGCGACGACTGCTACGGCTGGTATATTCAAGAGCACGCAGATTCTTGACGCCAATACGTATACGCCGAGCGGTCTTGTGCTGGCAACGACGTATTACTGGAGAATCGACGAGGTGAATGACCTTGACGCGAACAGCCCGTGGAAGGGTAGTGTCTGGGAGTTTACGACCAATGACGGTTCTGCTTACGGCCCTAATCCGGCTGATGCGGCAACGGCAGTGGACCTGGAAGTGGTTCTTGGGTGGAATGCCGGCTGCGAGGCCGTTTCGCACGAGATTTATTTCGGCGCGGACTTCAACGATGTCGACGGCGCGACGGCGAGCGTTCATCCGAACGTTGAGTACGCTACCAGCGGCGGTACCAGCTACGATCCGACAACGGTGCTTGATTACTTTACGTATTATTACTGGCGAGTGGATGAAGTCGGTACTTCTGAGACATGGAAGGGACAGGTCTGGAGTTTCCGCAGCCAAAGTGCGATAGGCGACCCGAACAGGGTGGCGTGGTATAAGCTGGATGAGACCTCGGGAGATACCGCTGCGGATTCGTCTGGTTATGAGCACCATGCGACTGTTGATGGTCCGGATGATGGTCCGGATTGGGATGCGAACGACGGACGATTCGGTGGCTCGTTAGGTTTTGATGACGACACTGATGTTGTGATGCCTCCGGCAGTTCTGAGCACGCTTGCCAGCGGTATAACAGTTACGACGTGGCTCAAGGACGCGGACAGGTCCGGCAATAACAACTGGGTTTTCGGTGCCGATGGTGTAGGCGGCTCGTCTATTCAGGCGGCAGTTGCCGACGTAAACGGTGTTGTGTCGTGGCAGGCCGGTGACGACGCGAACGACATCATCACATGGGACCTGGATGGACAAAGCGCCGGCAACATCACAGGCTGGCACCACTGGGCCTTTGTTAAGGATGAAGTTTCGGGCAATATGTCGATATACTTCGACGCCAAGATTGTGGAATCGAACGATGTCGTAACGGTCGGTACGCTTGCCAACGTGGCCGGTCGCCAGATGCGCATCGGTGCTGCCCAGGGTCATTCAAACGACTTTGCGGGGCGAGTTGACGACTTCCGCGTATATACTAAGGCATTGACTGCAACTGAGATCCGTGTTGTTTACCGCGGCGGGCAACTGGAACTGGCGTGGGCTCCGGAGCCAGGCGACAATGGTAAGGATGTTGCTCGTGATGTTGTTCTTAGATGGAGCCCCGGTGATTATGCCGTTCAGCATGACGTATACTTTGGTACCGACTGGGATGATGTCAACGATGCGACGACGGTTGTGTCTTTGGGAGTCTACAAGGGCAGGCATGACATTGACGCCAACAGCTATGTTCCGCCTTCGGATCTTGCCTTGAACACTGCGTATTACTGGCG
>Ga0210003_1000129_pt1 | contig 64576 bp, 80 predicted proteins | sample LantaG_FD_182804 | JGI IMG/M metagenome (GOLD analysis project Ga0210003, IMG submission 182804) | Deep subsurface microbial communities from Baltic Sea to uncover new lineages of life (NeLLi) - Landsort_02402 metaG (SPAdes) (version 2) | ecosystem: Environmental > Aquatic > Marine > Oceanic >... | reverse complement strand
CTGAGTTCCAAAGGACTTGGAGATATTTACGATATTCAGCATAACGGCATTGCCGCAAATTCACACAACTACCAGTACCTCAACTTCTTCCGCAAATCTCTAGCTAAATCAGCAATCTCCCCCTTATAGTTAAGGCAATCCCCGCAATAAAGCCCACAATAAGCAATCAAATTCTCGTCCTGTTCGCTCATCCTACTATCCCCCCTTTTCCCTTTCATCAAACATATCACCGGCAAGTATGACCGCTTCGGGTTTTTCTGCTATGACCTGGCTGACAACCTTGGTGAAGTTTTTAAGTGAGATTTCGCCCTGCGGAGACCTGTAATTCTCGTCCCTGAAGCGCTCGGCCTGGATTAAAAGATGTGCATCGCTGAGGATGGCTATTCTGGACATGGATTATTTTGACCTAATTACCCTGCTTATTCCTGATTTAAGTATATCATATGACAAACCAAGCGAGGTTGCCCTGCGCAGTGTAAATCCAATTATATCCAGCCATAGCGACCCTCACCCTCAACAAGCTTTCCGGATGCAATGTACCACCCATGCTGTTCTCCAGTGAAAGTTATCCTGATTCGATCATGATAATAATTGCTAGACCATCCATAAACCCACCAACTGTTCTCTCCTCTCAGTTCAATATAAATTGATACTGCAGCATCGGGAGACGCTGTGTAATCTGCATAAATACGGCTCTTATATTCATAACAATTAGGAGGAACACGTCCTTCCGGGTAGGGTAATTCGCAAGTAGAACGAGTTAAGTTATATTCCGGAGACAATAGGGGCTCATTTCCCACCGGGTTTTTTGTGGTTATGTCACGGTCTACTTCTACATTTGCTGAAATCCCTTCAGATACTAACACCGGAGTTATCTTTGCTACACTGATTTCAAGCATCTTGCCATGTTCTGTTTCGATAATGTGGCAGTCCCAATCATCTGGCTTTGAGGCGTTTCCAGCCATTATCTCGTCACCTATTTTCGATTCCTCCTCAAATAAAGGTATTGGGACAAATAACGTAACGTCATGCAGGATTGAATTAGATTGTACTGTGATTACGTAGTAATATTCGCTCCTATAACTTTTCTTATAGAGTCCGTGGGCATGGTACATCCATAGGCCAACAAGCACTACTATTACCGCTATTACTAAAAGTCCAATTTTTTTTATCTTTCTCATACCATTTCGAGTAAAGCTGCAATTGCAAATCTATTATTTATAGATGCAGGTCATACCTCTCTTCTGTGACGGTCTTCCCCCAGATGTCGTGAGTTATGGCGTCCGTTTTCTTAAAACCAGCCGAATGGTACAGATGACGGGCGGCGCTTAATTCTCTCACCGTCCAAAGGAAAACAGTTTTGTAATTGTGCTCCTTGCAGAACTGAAGTGCTTCAGTCAAGAGTGCTCGACCAAGCCCAAGGCCTCGGTAGGCGGGATGGACAAGGAACCAGCGAAGCTGAGCCTCGGACTCTCGATGCCCGACAATAGCAATCGAACCAATAACTTGACCTTCTACCTCTGCTAACCAGAGCCTATTGGTGTCTGTATTGAACGATTGGATGAACTCAGCCAGGCCAGCAGCAACATACGCTTCTAACGTTTGGTCGTAGCCATACTCTTGGGTATATAAGATCCCATGAAGAGAAACGATGTAACCTATGTCGCCCGGTTGAAGAAAGCACCGCAAGGTCCACTTTCTTGATGGTTCTGCTGATGCATGGTTGGTAAGCATTATACTATCCTCCTTCTGCACCGTCAGCGTAGTCTGATTTAGAGATAGGGAGCATGCGCCACCCCAGTTTCAGCTGAAACTTCCAGCTAAACGGAATTTGCGTCTACTTAATCCAGTCTGCTTTATCTGATGCTGTATCTTCAATATATCACGACTACAGCAAGGCCAATCTCCATTTATCGGGTGTGCCTCAGTTTGAAAAGAGAGCAATAGATACGATGATGGACTGGAAACATCGTAAGATGGGTGGAAGCCATTCACTTTACTATCGGCGATGCCTTTTCATCGAAAGGATTGGTTCTCACGGCGAGAGAAAAGAGATAGGGATAGTTATCCTTCAAATATCTCATATAATCCAACCATTGACGAACAAGTAAAACATACACTCTTTTTATATCACCAGCGAGATGCTCACGGTCGGAGGTGGGCAACTTTCTCGTATCTTTCCTGGCGGATAATTCCTCAGTCAAATGAAACACCGCTCGAAGTAGCTCTGTAAAGGCCTCGTGCTCCAACAAAGTCGGGTTTTCCAGTAGCCTCAGTAAGAAGTTGCTCTTTCCTCCAAGGAAACTTCGTAAATCTTCTAAATCCACCTTTTCCATCTCGACCCCGTAATCGTAATTCCTGAGGCGCTTGCTGACACCAGCAAATTCTTGTTCAGACCAATCGCTGGTCACAACAAGTTCTTTTCTGATTTCATCCAATTTAGGGTCAGAGTCGGAAAGAAAAGCTAAAAGTCTTGTTCCAACTTCACTAAAGAACGTTCCTATGACCATCTCTAACTTTTCCAGCCGGGCTCGCTTTTCTCTCCCACTTAGCAACTGATTTATTATCAGAGTAACAAAGAGGACTGAAATAGGGAGAAAGGCAAGGCTTGTCATACTCCAAAGGAAGATATGGTGGGGATCTCTAAAGATTGCATAATGAAAGAGATAGAGAATTGCAGATATTGCAATCAGTGATAAACCTAAGATAATCTGCCCCCTGGGGCGTTTCATCTGGCCTCACCCCTTCCTCTATGTGATGCAGTAATCATTGCTGCATCACATCCCCCAAGGTTTGCGAGCATCCGGGCGAACGAAGTGCCAGCAAAGCCTGAGTTACAGGCGCCAAAACAAGGGAGCGAACCAACCTCAGAGTGGTAAGCCAAAGGTGTACTCTAATTTCTAACCAGTTTACCATAAGGCATCAGAGTTGCCATATACTTACTTCAATAATTCTTCAAGCCTTTTGTTTACTTCGCCCCAGTTAACGATGTTCCAGAACGCATCGACAAACGTGGCTCTTTCGTTCTTGTAATCAAGGTAATATGCGTGTTCAAAGACATCGAGAACCATTAGAATTCGAAACATAGGGTAGATATTAGTGTTATGCTTCTCTATCTGCATTATTATTGGTCTATTGGTTTGCTTGCAGAAAGTAAGTGCTGCCCACCCGGAGCCTTCTACGCCAAGAGCAGCTTGAGTAAATTCCCTTTTGAATCTCTCAAAACTGCCAAACTCCTTCTCTATCATATCGCCCAAAACCCCACTTGGTTTTCCACCGCCTTTGCCAGTTGGCGCTAAATTGCCCCAGAACAATGAGTGAAGTAAATGCCCTCCTATGTTGAAAGACAGTTCCTTTAAGGTGGCTCTGATATCCAGGGCAGCATCCTCTTTTCGTGCTTTGTCGAGCTTCTCAAGTATTGCATTTGCGCCATTAACGTATGATTGATGATGCTTACTGTGGTGAATCTTCAATTGTTCTTCAGATATATATGGCTCTAGGTCCTTGTATTCGTAAGGCAGTTTTGGCAAAGAGTAAAACTTGGCTGCTTCCATATTTTTCACCCCCCTTTATTCTATTACTTCATCAACCTCTTTCTTGCCGTCCCCATTACAGAGAAGGGAAGGGGCGGGCAAATTTCGGCTAACATCGAAGTATACGAACTCTGTGCGTGTCTCGGTCTAGTCTGCATTATCTCATGCCTTATCTTATGCCACATCTTTTAATATATCACAATTATAGCGAAGTCGGTTTTCATTTACCAGACCTGGTTAAGTTTAAGAAGAGCTTTCAAATAGACGATGACCTTAACGCGTTCTGCCCCAAACCATCGCTAGATGGTTCTATACTCTTTTGGGAAGAGACGGGGCTTCTCTTTTTGCTGCCCAGGGGATAATCTTTTGGTGCCTTCTTTAATTATCCCATTAGTATTTGAATCTTGAAGAAGCTCTCTTTTTATTTATAGGGCAAATACAAACTTCTGGTCATATCTTGTGGCATTCCTGAGAACATTGGCCATAGATTTTATTTCCAGAGTATAGAGAATATTAGAGTTAGGTCTGAGCTAGTTTCTTTGCATGGAGCACCCATAATGCCCCAGCTACCAACATTGGCAAGGACAAGATTAAGAATATCTGTAGAAGATTCATCGGCCTATCTATAAGTCTAATAGTAAAGAGTATTCCGATGACAATGCCACCTGTAATCAGCCACCAGCCGCCAATTCGCTCATGTTTCCAGGCTACAGCAGTAGCCGCAATCATCGAGATGGGACCGAACAGGAAGAGGACGCAATCCTCAGGGGTGGGAATACCTCCAAAACCTTCACTGATGCCCTCGCCGATGCCCATAGTCAAGAACAGCAATCCAAAGGCAATGCCTATTCCCAGGGCGGTGCGACGCATCCAGTTCATGGGATTCCTACCTCCATGGCATTATAGCACATTTACTTATCTCTTCTTGATAGGGTATCGAATTATGGTCTTCTGGACTTTTGCATCAGGGCTCGTGAGGTATTCCTCCTCATGAATACCAGCTATTTCATAGCCGCTGTCTGCGATGAATTTGTGCAGGCGCTCAACCGTGGCTCCCTCTTCACTGTAAGGCCCGATATGGAGAATTTGTGCCACTGTGCCATAGTCCCACTGCTCGATCTTGACCTCGATGCCGGGCACTTTTTGTAGGATAGAGGCTGTATCTTCGGGAACGGGCAGGCCACAGATGCCAAGCCATTCATCTTTAGGGACAAGGTGAGCATTGGGCCACCTTGCTCGCAGTTTGTCTACCTTGAATTCGATGCCTTTCTTTTTGAGCTCGAACTTCAGTTTGTAGACTGAACCATAGAGTGCTGGCAAGAACTGGGGCATTACTTTGTTTGGGTCACCCCTCATGTAGACTACAGCCATCTTCTGTGAGGGCATTTTAAGGATTTGTGGCTCTTTTGAAGAAGTCGATTTCTGTGTTGTCATGTGAATACCTCCCTTCTTATTCATAAACGTAGCGGATTTAGCAGTTTTTATCTATACCATCTGTATTTTAGCCTATAATTACTTGGTATTTAAATGGACTTTCCTGCTGTCTATGGAGCAAGTGGTAACTTCCGCTACTCCTGGGTTAAATTGTCTGAAGGCAACGGATTACTTGGTAAACTTTAGCACGACCGAGGTTTCAACCTGCCTGTCAGGGATGTTCCAATATGCTCGCAGAAGTCTATCCTTTTCCTCGGGTGATACCAAGTTGAAACCGTGTTTCTGATAAAAGTGGATAGCCCAGGTGGCATCAGCCCAGGTTCCCACCAGTATCTCAGGAGTTCTGGCCAGGTTCATAAGGTGTTTAAGTAGCCTACTGCCAATTCCCCCTCTTTGCTGTTTTGTGAGCACATAAGTATGCCTGATTAATATGGTGTCTTTTATAGCCTGGATTCCTGCTACTCCAAGTAAATGGTTATCCTCCACCCATCCGAAGAATTTAACGCCAGCTTTGATTTCTGCTTTTAGGTCGTTGGCTGACATATAGGGCTCCTTCCATCTGTCATCCGGAATTACGCCTTGGTAAACCTGCGCAGCGTCATTTATAACCTTTAGTGTAGTGTCAAAGTCCGAAGATGACAGACTGCGAATCATTCTTGCCTTTTTCACAGCTTTTTGGTCATTGCTATGTGTGGGATGCCGACCTCTTCAAATGGCTCTCTTGTTTGTCGGAAGCCGAGCTTTTCATAAAACCCTGCAGCGGACTGCTGCGAATCCAATATTACTTCTAATGCCCCTTTCGTCTTAGCCAATCCCAGGGAGGCTTCAATTATTCTTTTACCAATTCCTCGGCCGCGATGGGGCTTTAACACGGCAATCCTTTCTAGCTTGGCTTGGACACCATTTTTATACCTGATTCTCGCAGTTCCTACTGGAGTATTGTTATCATAGATAATGATATGGTCTGAATTTTGGTCCAAGCCATCAATGTCCGTCTCTCGATTTATGCCTTGTTCCTCTATGAAGACCTGGCGCCTCACTTCCTGGGCATCTTTTAATTCTTTTGGAGTGGTAACTTTTTTGACTAGTAAGTTGCTCATTTAAGAGGTGCACTGGGTTTTTGCTGCTGGGCTTGTATGGATATAACTTCACTTCCAGTTTCAAATAACTGTGACTTGATTTCATGTACCAGACCCCAGGATTGTGCTTCCTCTGGATTCAATGTTGTCCTTTCAAGCATGGCATCTGTCACATCCTTTACACTCTTGCCTGTGTTTGCTGAAATTACCTTGGCGATGTTCTCGATGTCAATCCTCAATCCTTTTAACCTTTCTTCCAGTTGCTTTTCTTCCAGGCTCTGATTGCCCTGAAATTGAGCGTTGACACCATGGAGCAAAAATCTCGCCTGAGGCACAGATAGCCTCCTTGAGCCGGCGCAATATAAGACAATGCCTATTGAGTCCACGCTGCCAAAATTGTGCGTAGTTACATTAGCAGGCAACCCTTTCAGATAATTGTATGTGCTCAAGCCATGAATAACAGAACCGCCAGGAGAGGAGATAAGGATGATGAAATCCCTTATCCCCTGCTTCATTTTCCCATCGATAGCATTCATTAGAGCGTTGACAGTAACATCTATGACCGGGGCGAAGAACTTAATTACCACTGGTTTCATAGCCATATTTACATCCTCCTTTTTGTGAATCTGCCATCATCTTTTGATGTTGGAAGTTTATGCACATTTTTCTCCAGCCATCCTGTTTTCTCTACTTCTCTTATGTCGAATTCCGGCACATAAGGTTTGATATCCAGAAGAGGAGTCCCATCTACGATATCTACATCTTGAATATAGAGTATATTCTCTTCAATCCTGACGAGACGCACTATTGAGATGCCGATTGGGTTCGGTCTGCTTGGACCTCGCATGGCAAAGACTCCGCGTGCTTCGTTATCCATATACGGTTTTACTTTTAAGAGCGATCTTTTGGATAAGTGAAAATGGTATATCAGAATAATATGAGAAAATCCTTCAACATCCTTTAAGCCTTCAGCATATTCTGGGAATACCTCAACCATTCCCTCAATACCCTTAGCCCCGGCAGGTTGTATAGGAGTTCCTTTGGGCTCTTTAAACGGAGAATGGATAACTCCAATTGGCTTGTACTTTATCTCATTCATAATCTCATCATTTTATCGTAGACCAATTAATATTCTTTTCCTGCCTTAGTCTCTTAGCTTTTAGATACGACCACCAGAGAATGTCAAAAATCCTCACCTTCGTTAAACCTAAAAGGTTATTTCTAGAAATGGTTTCCGAAATCTGAGTTAGGTTTCGCAGATTATCGCCTTCTCTTAGGTTCTTATAATAATCAATGAGAATTTGATTTGAGTGCTTTTCCATCCATTGCGGATTAATTTCTTTATATTCCCTCTGAAGGTTGTCATCGAGTATTGGAATAACCTTTGGATAGAGTGTATGCAAAATCTTTGTAGCTTTTGACAACCCAATTGTTTTAATTTGCAATAGTTCCGCAATAACCTTCTCATCGAGTTCATGAATGTAAGCACTTCTAGTTTTATCATCCAGTTCCAAAAAGCTATCGAGGCCATATTTAAATATGCGCAAATTCTTTGTGCTTTCAGTTACAGCTTCGCATTTTGGAAGTAACCTTTTCTCTATACGTGCGCCTATTTTATTTACATCTGTAACCTCTCTTTTACGTTCCACAAGCAGGAAGTCGTAGTTCTTATAAAAATCGCTTTGGAAACAGTAGGACTCAATTAAAGCAACGGGGTGAGAAACTTCAAATGGTATCTTTGAGAATAGAAGAAATTTCACTTTAAAAACTCCTGCATATTTTGCTTTGATTATATCAGATATGGTGAGGCCAGTGGCTTAAGGGCTGAGAGAGAGAAAGGCTAAGGTTGGGGAGTTTTGCTGTGCTATAATTATAGCACAGCAATTAGCTATGGAAGACATAGGCAAGGTGAGGCAGCGAATAGAAGAACTGCGGAGTTCAATTAACTACCATAATTACCGCTATTATGTGCTGGATAGCCCCGAAATCAGCGATGCCGAGTATGACGAACTTATGCGGGAGCTCAAGCAACTTGAAGCTGAGCACCCCGAACTCATCACTCCCGGTTCACCAACACAGCGAGTTGGCGCTCCACCAGTGGAAGCTTTTGGGGTTGTAGAGCATCCCGAGCCCTTATTAAGTCTGGCCAATGCCTTTTCCTATGAAGACCTGGCTGCCTGGCATAGGAGAGCTAGCAATTTATTGGGTGGACGTAGTTTTGACCTTGTTTGCGAGCCTAAGATAGATGGGTTGGCAGTGGCTTTGACCTATATTGATGGCTTGCTTGTTACCGGAGCAACTCGGGGTGACGGCTATCGGGGTGAGAACATCACTCAGAATTTGAAAACTATTAGAAGTATCCCTCTCTCTGTGCCCAAGGAGGCACCTCCCAGATTTGAGGTAAGGGGTGAAGTTTATCTCCCTAAGGCTGGATTTAAGAAGCTTAATGAAAGGAGAGCTAAAGAGGGGCTACCCCTGTTTGCCAATCCCCGGAATGCCGCCGCCGGTTCAGTAAGGCAGCTTGATTCCAGTGTTACCGCCAAACGTCCTCTGGATATATTTGTCTACGGCTTAGGGCCAGTGGAAGGGAAAGCAGTGCCGGATACTCATTGGGAGATTATGCAATGGCTTAAGTCTTTAGGCTTCAAAGTAAATCCTAACATTACCCTTTATCACGCTATTGAGGAGGCAGAAGAATGCCACCAAAGCTGGGTGGAAAGCCGGGAAAGCTGGGGTTATGAGGCTGATGGCATGGTGGTGAAAGTTAATCCTATTGCCATTCAGCAAGAACTGGGCAATGTAGCCCATGAGCCAAGATGGGCAATAGCGTACAAGTTTCCCGCTATCCAGGGCACTACGCGCCTCATTGATATCGGTATAAATGTGGGGCGCACTGGAAGTTTGAATCCTTACGCAATCCTGGAGCCAGTCCAGGTGGGTGGAGTGGTCATTAGCCGCGCAGCATTACATAATGAGGAAGATATCCACCGCAAAGATATTCGCATCGGAGATTGGGTCGTTATACAGCGAGCTGGTGAGGTTATTCCTGAGATTGTTAGCCCCATAGTCAGTCGCCGTACTGGTGAAGAGAAGATTTTCTTTATGCCCGGTCGGTGTCCAGTTTGTGGTGCCGAGGTAATAAAGCCGGAAGACGAAGCTATGCACCGATGCACCAATGCTGCCTGTCCCTCTCAAGCCCTGGAACGAATTAAGCACTTCGTTAGCCGTGGAGCTATGGATATAGATGGCGTGGGCGACAAGCTATGTCAGGCTTTATTTGAAGCTGGCCTGGTTAAGGATGCGGCTGACCTGTACTACCTTACCAGAGAGCAGCTTTTGGGGTTGGAAAGGTTGGCTGATAAAAGCGTGTCCAATGTGCTCAGCTCTATTGAGGGAAGCAAGAATAGACCTCTGGCCCGAGTTATATTCGCCTTGGGCATTCTCCATGTCGGCGAGGAATATGCTGAGCTGTTAGCAGATAATTTTCACAGCATCAAAAAATTAGAAGATAAAGCCAATAAAGAAGACAAGGGAGAAGAGCTTAGAGAGGAGCTATTATCCATTCCTTCTATCGGGCCTAAAATAGCTGATAGCATTGTGACCTTCTTCAGGCAAGAAGGAAATAAAGGCATTATTGAGAAGCTGCGCAAGGCAGGGGTGAGACTGGAAAAGGAGAAAGCTGAAGAGGCCAAGCCTGAAGAACTGCCCTTAGCGGGATTAGAATTTGTCCTGACGGGGAAGTTAGAAGCCTTCGCTCGTCCAGAAGCTGAGGCCAGAATAAAAGCTTTGGGAGGCAAGGCAGCCTCAGATGTCACCAGGAAGACATCCTATGTGATAGTCGGCGCTGGCCCAGGCTCTAAGTTGGCTAAGGCGCAAAAACTGGGAGTAAAGACGCTCAGCGAAGCAGAGTTTCTGGAGTTGCTGAATCAAGATATTTCCCCATTTTGAATCTCTTTGATTGTCTCCTTATGGATATTGACATAATATTCAGGCAATTCAGCTACATCGAAAAATCGGGCATCCTGTACCTCTGCTCCAGGAGTTAATATCCCCTCTTTCACCTTAACCAGGTATCTCAATACCAGCATGTCCCCATATAATTCCCTATCCTCATGTCGAACTACTTCAATCAATTTTACTATTTCCCCGGATACTCCAGCCTCTTCCTTTAGCTCTCTCAGGCAGGCTTCTTCTGGTGTCTCTCCTGTCTCGATAAAACCCGAGGGAGCACCCCACATGCCCTTTTTGGGTGGTATTCCTCTTTTAATCAACAGGAATTTCTTATCTTTTACCGCAACTGCTATTGCTACAGGCAGGGGATTTTTGTAATCAATAAAATTACATTCAGGGCAATATTTTCTCTTTTTACCTTCAATAATTCCTGTTTGGAGAAGCGTGGCACATAGCGGGCAGTAGTTATATTCTTTCATTTTTCCCCTTACATAGAGTAAAAGGCGTCTACTTTTAGTCTATAATATATCATGAAATAGGACAGACACTAATGAAACTCGTTGTTGGCTTGGGTAATCCTGGAAAGAATTATGCTCATAACCGCCATAATATTGGCTTTATGTGTTTAAATTATTTTGCCAGGCTTCATTCTATTCAGTTTGATAAAAGGCAGTGCCAGGCCAGGATAGGCATCAGGGAGGTAGCTGGCGATAAATTATTGCTGGCTAAGCCAAGGACTTATGTCAATTTCAGCGGTAAAGCAGTAGGCCCCTTGGTACACAAGCACTGCATTCCCTTAAACGACCTTTTAGTAATTTGTGATGACCTTGATTTGCCTTTGGACAAAATTCGCCTGCGCCAAAGCGGTGGTTCAGGAGGCCATAAAGGGATACGGTCCATTATTTCTACTCTGGGAAGTGAGGATTTTCCTCGAATTAGAGTGGGCATTGGGCGTCCTGAGGTAGGAGGATTACCCAGCACTGATGAAGATGTTATAGTCAATTATGTGCTGGGCAATTTCACACCTCGGGAAGAAGAGGTAGTTAAATCAACAATTACCAGAGTGGCTGATGCCATTGATTGTTTCCTTACCCAGGGAATGGAAGTGGCGATGAGCAAGTTTAACTAGCAAATCAAGGCTTTGGCTGACGATGGTATGGTATAATTTGTGACTTAAAAATGATTATCGCTGTTATTGGGGATGCTTCCTGTTCCACAGAAGAAGCCGAGTTGGCTGAAGCTGTAGGGGAAGAATTGGCACAGCGTGGTGTCACTATAATTTGTGGTGGTTTGGGTGGTGTGATGGAGGCATCCTGTCGCGGAGCTAAATCAAAGGGTGGCTTGACCATTGGCATTTTGCCCGGCGAAGATTCAAGCATGGCTAACCAGTATGTGGACATTCCTATAGCCACTGGCGTAGGCTATGCCAGAAATATGGCGGTGGTGAAATCCGCTCAGGCAGCGATTGCCATTGGTGGTAACTACGGAACTCTCAGTGAGATTGCTTATGCCCTGAAGAGAGGCATCCCAGTTATTGGCTTGAATACCTGGTCATTATGTCGAAATGGTCAAAAGGGCGACCCTATAATTAGAGTTCATAGTGCTACTGAAGCAGTGGATAAAGCTATTGCTGCGGTTAAGGAAAAGGTTGCTGAAGGCTTAAGATGAATACGGAAGCAGAAATCATTGAAAGCATTAAAGCCAGGGAAATTCTCGATTCTCGGGGTAATCCCACAATAGAAGTGGAGGTGGTATTGGTTGATGGCACTATAGGTGTAGCTTCCGTTCCCTCTGGGGCAAGCACTGGCAAGCATGAAGCAGTGGAACTTCGAGATGGCGATAGGGATAGGTACGGCGGGCTCGGCGTTCTTAAAGCAGTAAGTCATGTTAACGACGACATTGCTCCAGAAATAGAGGGCATGTCTGCTCTGGAACAGACAGCCATAGATAATAGGGTGATTGAGCTTGATGGCACTGCTAACAAATCTCGTCTCGGGGCTAATGCCATCCTGGGGGTATCTCTGGCAGTAGCTAAAGCTGGTGCTAATTTCTTGGATATTCCGCTGTACCGCTATTTAGGCGGGGCGGAAGCCTGTCTACTGCCTGTTCCTATGTTGAATATCCTTAATGGTGGCAAGCATGCTCTGGGCTCAACCGATTTTCAGGAGTTCATGATAGTTCCTGTTGGTGCTGCTAATTTCGCCCGGGCAATACAGATGAGCAGTGAAGTGTACCACTGCCTACATAAAGTGCTCAAGGGCAAGGGTTTAAGTACTAATATAGGTGACGAAGGTGGTTTTGCCCCCAAGCTCTCTTGTAACAAGGAAGCATTGGAGCTAATACTGGCAGCTATTGACCTGGCTGGCTATAAAGCTGGTGAAGATTTATTTCTTGCTCTTGACCCAGCAGCGAGCAGCTTCTATCAAGATGGCAAATATGTTTTGGCCACAGAAGGCGTTACTCTTAGCTCTGCAGAGATGGTAAACTACTATGCCGACTGGGTATCAAATTATCCCATCCTCAGCATTGAAGATGGCCTGGCAGAGGATGACTGGTCTGGCTGGGTTCTACTGGCAGCTAGATTAGGCAAAGAGGTTCAGCTTGTAGGCGACGACCTCTATGTTACCAATATCGAACGTCTTGAGAGAGGTATTGCCGAAAAGGCTTCCAATTCAATCCTTATTAAGCCAAATCAGATAGGCACACTTAGTGAAACATTAGCTGTTATCAAAAGGGCACAAAAAGCAGGATGGACAACTGTCATCAGCCACCGCTCTGGTGAAACCGGAGATAGCACTATAGCTGATTTATCAGTAGCCGTTGATGCTGGATTTATTAAAGCTGGTGCCCCGTGCCGTGGGGAGAGGTTAGCTAAATATAATCGCCTCCTTAAGATTGCGGATGAACTGGGGGATAGCGCCCGCTATACAGGCAAAAAGGCTTTTCATAATCTGGAAAGGATGAAGCCATGGAAATAGTCACTGGTGTCCATCAGATAAAGCTTCCCTTTCCCCAGGGTATACCGGGTAATACCAATGTGTATGTGGTCGAGGGAAGCAAGGGCAATATCCTGGTTGACACCGGCTGGGATACTTCGGAGGTGCTTTGGGCTTTCAGGGAAGGGCTAAGGGAAAATCGCCTCAAATTCCAGGATATTAATTGGATTGTTATCACTCATATTCACCCTGACCATTACGGTCTGGCACACAAGATAAAAGAGCTTTGCGGAGCTGAAGTGGTCATGCATAAAATTGAGGCGGGACTTATCAATTCAAGGTATAAGGATTTCAATGGGTTACTTTGGCAGATAGGTGAGGAGCTTAGCGCTAATGGCGTTCCTCAAGCTGAATTGCCTGAGTTGAAAGAGGCTGCCCTATGGATAAATCAATTTGTTTCGCCTGATTTACCTGATGTTATGTTAGATGATGGCGATAGGATTACTAATGGTTCGTTTGAATTTGAGGTGCTGAGAACGCCAGGACATTCACCAGGACATATATGCCTTTACGAGCCAAGGAAGCGGTGGCTCTTTTGCGGCGACCATGTTTTGTTTAACACTACTCCTCATGTAGGCTCTCACCCCCAATCAGGAGATAATCCATTGGGAGACTATTTAAATTCCCTGGAGATGCTGAGTGGCCTTAAGGTTAGCTTCGTCTTCCCAGGGCATGGGCCAGTATTCAATAGCCTGAGGTTGAGAGTAGAGGGGATATTCCGCCACCACGAGCAGAGAAAGAGGGCTATTATGAAAGTGTTAAACGATGGCTTGAAAACAGCCTATCAGGTAGCTAGTGAAATTCCTTGGATGCTGGAAGCAGGAGGCGTTGCCTTCGGGGACTTAGCACCCTGGGATAGAAGGTTAGCTATACTGGAAACTATTGCTCACCTCAAGCTACTAGCTTCCGAGGATAAAGTGGGCAAGATTGACCAGGAGGGCGTATCTTTATACTTGTCTAAGGACTAATCCTCACCTACCCTCTATGTAATGAATTCTCTTCTTCCTTACAAGAGAGGAATAAGGTGAGGGTAAAAGCTAAACAGAAAGGGAGGTAGAGAAATGGCAACAAAAGTAGGTATTAATGGATTTGGACGCATTGGGAGATTGGCTCTTAAGGCAATAAAGCAAAGATGCGATGGTAAGCTGGAAGTGGTGGCAGTGAATGACCTTACCGATGCTAAGACTAATGCTCATCTTTTCAAATATGACAGCAATTATGGCGCCTACCCTGGCAAAGTAGAGGCTAAAGATAATGCCATCGTAGTTGATGGCAGGGAGATAAAAGTCTTAGCTGAGCGTGACCCCAGTAAGATTCCCTGGAGAGATTACGGGGTGGATATCGTAATTGAATCAACAGGACTCTTTACCCAGGCTACAAAGGCTGCTGCCCATCTTCAAGGTGGCGCTAAGAAAGTACTCATCTCAGCGCCAGCCAAGGAGGAGGATATAACTATTGTCCTCGGCGTTAACGAGGAGAAGTATGACCCAGCCAAGCACCGCATCATATCCAATGGTTCTTGTACCACTAATTGCATTGCTCCTGTGGTTAAAGTTCTTCACCAAATTTTTGGGGTCAGTCGCGGGCTAATGACTACCATCCATTCTTACACCAATGATCAAAGGATTCTGGATATATTTCATCACGACCTGCGTCGGGCACGGGCTGCCGCTATGAATATTGTTCCCACCACCACTGGCGCTGCCCGTGTTGTGGGCGTAGTCATCCCAGAGCTTCAGGGTAAGCTCCATGGTATAGCTATAAGGGTGCCTACCCCTACAGTGTCAATTGTTGACTTCGTAGCCGATTTGAACAGAGAGGTTAGCGCTGAGGAGATTAACGATGCCTTTCGAGTAGCTGCCGAAGGAGAGCTTAAAGGAATTGTCGAATACTGTGACGAACCATTGGTGAGCACGGATTTTAAGGGCAACCCAGCCAGTGCCATTTTTGATGCTCTCAGTACCATAGTCATCGATGGTAACATGGTGAAGGTGCTGGCCTGGTATGATAATGAGTGGGGCTATAGCTGCCGCCTGGCTGACCTTGCTGCTTACATTGCCAGCAAGGGCTTGTAAGCTATTGACAAAGCCCTAACCTCAAGTGCATTATACTTATAGAATAAGTGATGCAGGAGGTAACAAATGTTCTGTTCAAAGTGTGGTGCTGAAAATCCCGAGGAAGCCAAGTTTTGCTCTAAGTGTGGTGCTGAGTTTGGTGTTTCCGCTCAATCATCCAAGACATCCTCTGAAGCCAGTACCGGGCTATCACCTAATGTGGCAGGGCTTCTTTGTTATGTCCTTGGCTGGGTATCGGGCATAGTTTTCCTGGTGATTGAGAAGAAGAGCAAATTCGTTAAGTTCCATGCCTGGCAGTCCATCATGACCTTTGGTGTATTGACGATAGTTCAGATAATTGTATCGGGCATTCTTGCTGCTATTGGTGCTGCTACTTTTTCGTTTGGGCTAATTGCTGTCGCGGGAGTACTCGGCACGATTATTTGGGTTTTGATGGTCGTCTTATGGATTATCCTGATGATTCAGGCGGGGACTGGTAAAATGTGGAAGCTGCCCTGGGTGGGTGATTGGGCTGAGAAGCAAGCTAACAAAGCTTAGGCTTACTTGCCCTTATTAACCTACAGCTAGTCTTTTAACGGGGTTAATGTAAAAGGCTGTTTCTCTAATCCCTTCGTTCCTTGTCATTGCGAGCCGAAGGCGTAGCAATCTGATGGAGCGAGATCCTTCGCTACGCTCAGGATGACAGTTGAGGCAAGATTGTTTCAGCATTGGCGTGCTTCGCAATGGCAGGATGGGGATATGCTTTGCGGTGACACAAGACACTGCCAGGGCCTGTTCCAAAGTTAAAGTGGAAGATGCCCTCATACTTTTGTGTCACCGCTTATCTCGACTAAATCATATCCTGGCTATTTTTGCGCCTGCTATAAACTTTTTCTCCTCCTCTTCGTTTTCCTATATAATAGACATCAGAATGATGTCTATTGAAAAGGATGTAGTATCTCGAGCGATAAAAGGTGATGGAGAAGCCTTTGCCGAGCTTTATGAAAGGCATTTTGATGGGATTTACCGTTATATCTATCTCAGATTGAGGGACCAATCAGAAGCAGAGGATTTAACTCAGGAGGTGTTTGTTAAGGCATTGGAGGCAATAGGCTCTTACAAGTGGCGAAATCTGCCTTTCGCCCCGTGGCTATTTCGTATCGCACATAACCGGGTAATAGATTATTTCCGGAAGCAGGGCAAAGTGGAAAAGGTGCCCCTGGAAGATGATATGCCCTTGGTTAGTAAGTCAAATCCAGCACTTGCGGCAGAACGGGAGCTTGAAATTGAGGAGTTGATTAACAATGTAGAGAAATTATCTCCCGCTCAACGGGAGGTGATTTCGCTCCGCTTTGGCGCTGAGCTTTCAGTGGCAGAGGCAGCTAAAGTTCTGGGGAAAAACGAAGGTACGGTGAAAGCTTTGCAATATAATGGCATAGTGGCATTAAGGAAAATGCTAGTGGCGGATAAATAAAAATGACTGGAAAGACAGAAGATATTTTCAATAATTGTCTAGAGCGAATGCTTAAGGGTGGAAGCATTGAGGATTGCCTCAAGACTTATCCTGAGCAAGCACCCGAGTTAGAGCCTTTGCTCAAAACTAGCTCTGCCCTTGCTCAAAGGTCTTCTGCTATTCAGGCCAACCCTGACTTTAAGAGCAGGATCCATTCCCAACTTCAAGCAATGCTTTACGCCGAGCAGAGGAAATTGGAAGAAAGAGCCAGAATTCCTGTTTGGTACAGACGATGGGCTCTGGCGATGACCGCCGTATTAGGTCTCTTGCTTATTGGTGTAGGAACAGCGGGGGCATCGACGAGTGCCCTGCCTGACGGAACTCTTTATCCACTAAAATTAGCTACTGAGCAGGTGAGATTAACATTAGCTTTCTCCGATGTGGACAAGGCAAAACTCCACATACAGTGTGCTGAGCACCGGGCAGGTGAGATGGTGGAGATGGCTCGCCAGGGTAAAAGCGACAAAGTTCTTATGCTAACCGAGCAAGTCGACAACCATTTGGACAAGGTGCATGTGGTTGAGGAAACGCCGGTGCCTAGGGAAAAAGGGCCTAAAGCGTTAGCTCCTATTCCGGCTCCAGCCCCCCCTGTTGGAGTGGAAGCCTTCGGTGAAGGGAAAGAGGCTGGGGAACTGGAGGAAACACTAAGCCAAAGCCGCGCAAGGAATTTGAATGCATTAAGGAATGCTTTAGATAAAGCCCCAGAAAGACTCAAACCGATTTTGCAGCAGGCTATCGAGAATATAGAACAGGATTATAATAAAACAATCTCCATCGTAGGAAGCGGCTCAAATCAATAATTTGAGCCAAACTCTCCTTTAGGGATTAGGTGGCGAGGAGTATAATAAGGTTAACACATGGGCACAGAGGTTTTTTACCGTAAGTGGCGCCCTCAAACGCTGGCCGAGGTGGTGGGACAGGAGCCTGTGACTCACACTTTGCGCCACGCTGTGGAGAATGGGAAAGTAGCCCATGCTTATCTTTTCTGTGGTCCTAGAGGCACGGGAAAGACCAGTACCGGGCGCATCTTAGCTAAAGCGGTTAACTGCCTCAATCAGACACAGGGAGAGCCATGTAATACTTGTGATATATGTCGGTCTATCACTGAAGGCAGGTCCTTAGATGTAATGGAGATAGATGCTGCCAGTAATCGTGGCATCGATGAAGTTCGTAGCCTCAGGGAAAAGGTTAATTATGCTCCCAGCCGGGCTCGCTATAAGGTATATATTATAGACGAAGTCCATATGCTTACCGAGGCGGCTTCTAATGCTTTGCTAAAGACTTTGGAGGAACCCCCTCCTTATGTAATTTTTATCCTGGCTACTACGGAACCTCACAAGGTGATACCTACTATTGTGTCGCGCTGCCAGCGATTCAACTTCCACCGCCTATCGCAAACAGCGATAATCGGTAAGCTGGAATTAATATGTGAAAAAGAGGATGTTCATGCTGGATTGGAATCCTTGAAGCTAATTGCTCGCGCAGCTACAGGAAGTCTCCGTGATGCTGAAAATATATTGCAGCAACTTCTTGCTTACCATGGCAATCAAATTGATTTTGAGCAAGTTCAGACAGCACTTGGTGTCAGCAGTGATCCCCGGGTGAGGCAACTGGCAAAGCACATCATTAACAAAGATATCTCCGCTGGACTCCAGGTTATAAATAGCGTCAATAGTGATGGCATTGACCTTCGCCAGTTTAATCTGGGGCTAATAGAATATCTCCGCCAATTATTGCTGGCTAAGGCCCAATGCTCTGAGGCTTTAGATGTTACTGCTGAAGATTTAGCTGATATGAATGAGTTGGCAGCTAAGGCCACATTCGAATACTTACTCAAAGTGGTCAAACTTTTCTCCAGCGTAGATTTCCGCAGTGATAATTATTCCACTTTACCTCTAGAGCTAGCTCTGATAGATTGTGCCTTATCCTCAACGTCTGGACAAGAGTGGCCAGGTCCAACCAAATTTCCAGAGTCAGTGGAAGTTACTAACTCACCCCAAGAACCAACCCAACCCCCTCAAGAGGCTAAGATTCCCACTACTGCAAGCGGTGCTGAGACTTCTAATATGGAGATTTCTGAAAATCCTCGTAACATTGACTACGTGCGTGGCCAATGGAAGGAATTCATTCAGTCTTTGCGAGGTGAGGGTTCCAGCGGCAGCTTAGACGCCTTTTTGCGCAGTGCCTGTGAGCCTGTGGCTCTGGAAGACGATACCTTAGTATTAGGGTTTTATTATTCTTTCCACAAAGAGAAGATCGAAGACCCTAAGTACCGACATTTGGTGGAGAAGAAGCTCAGAGAAGTTTTTGACCAGCCTTACAGGATAAAGTGTATTTTGGTTGATTATAAAAGGGATATATTGCATCAACCTAAGGAACAAAGTCCTTTAATTAAGGCTGCTCTAGAAATGGGGGCTGAGATAAGAGATGGATAAAAATGGTAACCACTGTTGAGCCAGTAGCTAAGTTAATTGAGGCATTCAACAAACTGCCCGGAATCGGACCGAAAAGCGCTCAAAGATTAGCTTACTATCTGCTGCGTAGGCCAGATGAAGAGGCCAAAACTTTAGCTGAGGCTATTTTGACGCTGAAGGAAAAGATAAGGCTTTGTCCAGTTTGCTTCAATATCACCGATTGCGACCCCTGCCTTATTTGTCAGGACAAAGGGCGTGACCATTCTAAAATTTGTGTTGTGGAAAGACCTTCAGATATCCCTCCTCTGGAGCGGACAGGGAAGTATAAAGGTGTTTACCATGTGCTCCACGGGACAATTAATCCCGCGCAGGGAATAGGGGCCGAGGAGTTGAAGGTAAAAGAACTTTTATCTCGCCTTCAAAATGGTTCAGTAACTGAAGTCATTCTGGCAACTAATCCTAATCTGGAAGGCGAAACCACTGCCATGTATCTTCGACGGATGATACTGCCCCTGGACATCCGCATCAGTCGTCTGGCTCGCGGCCTGCCATTTGGTTCTGACCTGGAGTATGCTGACGACATGACTTTAGGTCAGGCCCTTGAATATAGGCAAGAATTCTAAAAAGGCAGGAATGAGAACGCCTCGAAGTTATCAAACTCAAGCTATCATACTAAAGCAAACCAAGCTTGGTGAAACTGATAAAATCCTTACCATTTATACCCCTGAGTTTGGCAAAGTGAAGGCAGTAGCTAAGGGGGCCTGTCGCCCTGGGAGTAAATTAGGGGGTAATGTGGAACCTTTGACCCATAGCTTGCTGATGCTGGCTAGAGGGCGTAACCTCGATATTGTTACCCAAAGCCAGACCATTGACGCTTTCCCCGATTTGAAAGATGACCTATGGCGCACCTCTTGTGGCCTTTATGTTCTAGAGCTTATTGATTCCTTTACCGTAGAGAATAGTGAGAATCCCCCCTTGTTTGATTTATTGCTTGATACAATGCATCGGCTGTGTCAGGATGACAATATTGAAACTATATTACGTTATTTTGAGCTTCACCTCCTTAATTACCTTGGCTATCGTCCTCAATTGCGCCAATGCGTTATCTGTAACTCGCCCCTCAAACCAACAGTCAATTTTTCCAGTCCCAGCCAGGGTGGCATCCTATGTCCTCGTTGCGCTCAGGAAGATTCTGGGGCGCATCCTCTTTCCGTCGATGCTTTGAAAATCCTCCGTTTGTGGCAAAGCTGTGACTATACTACTGCAAAGCGGGTGAAGGTGGAAACGGGATTGCGTTCAGAGCTAGAGAAAGTGATGCAGGAATACATAAAATATCTTCTGCAGCGGGAGGTTAAATCTATAACTTGGCTGGACGAATTAAAGGAAAAGTCCCTTGTTGACAATAATAGTGGAACAGACTAAAATCGTCACTCAATTGGAATCTCCATGGCTGAATGGTTGAGATGTAGGGCGGGTTAATTTTGGACACTAATTGGCATTCCGAGGCGAGCGATGATTTTCTTTGGTATCCCCACCATAAAACCCACCTCCTGAAGTGGGCATTAGTTGTAGACATAATCCGAGGTAGCCCAAGAGCAAAATAAATGTATATTATTGTAGTTGGTGCGGGTGCAGCAGGTCTATACATAGCCTCTTTGCTGGTAAAGGCAGGGCAGAAGGTAGCCATAGTAGAGCAATCTGAAGAGGTGGCAGAATACGTTCACCATCAACTCGACGTCGGGGTTGTCCTTGGGAACGCTGCCACTCCCAGAGTCCTGCGTCAAGCAGATGTGCACCGCGCCGATTTACTTGTTGCCACTACATCAAGTGATGAAACCAACATAATGACCTGTATTATGGCCAAGGAGTTGGGAGCTAAGAAAACTGTGGCGCGGGTTCGAAATCCCGAGTATTCGGGATATCTCGTTGTAGGTGCTGAGTCACCACAAGCACCTAGAAAGGTAGTTAGACCAAAAAGGCTGGGGATAGACCTTTTTGTCAATCCAGAGATTGAGGCTGCCAAGGAAATTGTGAGCATTATATCAAGCCTTTATGCTACTCCAGTGCAAGAATTCGCCGACGGCCGTGTCCAGATAAGAGAGTTTAAAGTGGAGAATGAAGCAGCAGTGGTAAACAAGCCTATCTGGCTTATTCATAATATTCTCCCAAGGCCATGTGTGGCTACATTGATCATCCGCTCTGGAGAAATAAAGGTGCCAAATAGCGATGATATCATAAGACAAGGTGACCGAGTTTCTGTTATTGCTGCAAAAGAAGATATGGATGAACTGGGAGGCATTTTTAATCACCCTAAACTTCCAACGAAAAATGTGGTTATTCTGGGCGGCGGGAATATTGGCTTTCGTGCTGCTGAGGAACTGGATAAGCTTGGAGTGAGTGTAAAGATAATTGAAAAAAGTATGAGCCGGTGTCAAGAAATCAGCGGAAAGCTAAAAAGGGTGGCAGTGGTACAGGGTGAAGGCACTGACCGTGATTTACTTACGGATGAAGGAGTACCATCCTCAGATGCCCTCATAGCTGCATCAGGTGATGAGGCTCTTAATATTCTTGCGGGATTGGTGGCCAGAAATCTTGGTGTCGCCCGGAGTGTGGTGTTAGTTAATAAGCCAGAGTATATTCCGCTAGCTCAATCAGTTGGCATAGATGTAGCTGTGTCACCCCTGTTACTTGCAGGTAATCGCATCACCCGCTTCATCCTCCCTGGTGGAGCAATTTCTGCAACCATACTGGATAATAAGCAAGCGCAGGCTATTGAATTTATTGCTAATGCTACGGCACAAATTACAAAGGGAGGGGAAAAGGGTGTTAAATTGCCGGAGGGAGCAATAATGGGGGCAATTATCCGTGGTGACATGGTTATTATCCCGCCAGGAGATAATGCCGTGCAGCCGGGAGACCATGTAGTTGTGGTGTCTCTTCCTTCAGCCGTCTCCTCTATCGAGAAGCTTTTCAAGTAAAGAATGAGAGTAAGGGTCGTTGCCCACTACCTAGGATTATTAGTAATAATACTGGGGCTCCTTATGATTCTTCCCCTGGCCTGGAGCCTCTATCATCAAGAGCCTGACTTCCTTCCTTTTGCCATCTCAGCATGTATCACTATGGTGGCAGGTCTGGTCCTTTGGCGCCTGATGCCAAGCGGTGAAGGGAATCTGACTCGGCGTGAAGGGCTAGCGCTGGTTACGTGGGCTTGGGTGCTGGCGTCGTTTTTTGGTGCCTTTCCCTATCAGTTAGCTGGGACCTTCCCAAGTTACCTTGATGCCTACTTTGAGGCTATGTCAGGCTTTACTACCACAGGCGCTACCGTGCTCACCTCTATCGAAAGTCAGCCACAGGGTATTCTTCTGTGGCGCAACTTTACCCAGTGGCTTGGGGGTATGGGAATAGTAACTTTTTTTGTGGCTTTATTCCCCATGTTAGGCCTAGGGGCAGCCCACCTGTATGAGGCTGAGATGCCCGGACCACAGCCTGAACGTCTGGCAGGACGCATCCGTGATACAGCAAGGTCACTATGGGGGTTATATATTGGCTTATCGGCTTTGGAAACTCTGCTGCTGCGGATTGGAGGAAGAATACCATTATTTGATGCCTTAACCATTACCTTCGGGACTATGCCTACCGGTGGCTTTCTACCCTTGAGTTCAAGCATTGGCACCTATAACAACAGCGTATTCATCACAAGCACCGTCACTCTTTTTATGGTCATGGCAGGCGTGAACTTCGGGCTGTATTATTATTTTTTGGGGAAGCACCAACCTCGCCGCCTATTTGGCAATCCTGAGTTCCAACTCTATATAGCTATCCTCATTGGGGCTAGCCTTATCATTATGCTAGATCTGGTGAGGAATATGGGGCAGCCTGTTGGTGAAGCCTTCAGATATGCTACTTTCCAGACGGTGTCTATTCAGACGACCACTGGCTTTGCCACAGCTAATTTTGACGCCTGGCCATCGCTGTCACGGTCAATTTTACTCATTTTGATGATAGTTGGCGCTTCCGCTGGTTCAACAGGCGGAGCATTGAAGGTGGTCAGAATCTTGGTGTTAGCCAAGTGCGCCTTCCGCCAGATTTTTCTTGCCTTCAGTCCCAGGTCCGTTCTTCCTCTAAAGCTCGGCGGTAATGTGTTACCCGAGAGCGTGGTATCAGGAATTGTAGGAACCTCTATTTTATACTTTGCTACTCTTATAATAGCCTTCTTGGCAATGAGCGCTATGGGACTGGATATTATCACTGCCTTCTCTTCCGTTGCTGCCACCTTAGGAAATGTTGGCCCCGGTTTAGGTTCTGTGGGGCCGGCAGGAAACTATTTCTTCCTCCCATTCCCGGGAAAGATTGTTCTTATATTGTGTATGCTGGTTGGGCGTCTTGAATTTTTCACCGTTTTGGTACTTGTCATTCCAGCATTTTGGAGGTGGCGCTAATTTTCCTGCAACCCTTCCTGTTACACTATTGATTATTCTTGCCTTGCAGAAATCAATTAGCCTTGATATAAATAGCCTGAGGGGTTAAAGTCTCCATTGACTAATGTAAACAAGGTGGGTTAATATGCCTGCGCTAATGGAGATAAAGAAAATACTGGTACCTGTAAGTGGGGGTAGTGCTGATGAGGAGGCTATAAATCTGGCTTGTAATTTGGCCAGAAAGCTCAAAACTAAGGTCTATGCTGCCTATGTCATTGAGGTGGAAAGAGACCTTCCGTTAGATACACCTGTTGATTCAGAGACTGAAAAGGCTGAGGAAATACTCACCCACGCTGAAGATATCGCTACTAAAGCAGATTATGATATAGAGACAGATTTACTCCAGGCTCGAGAAACTGGCCCGGCAATTGTTGATGAGGCTGTGGGAAAAGGGGTAGATTTAATTGTAATGGGTATCGACTACAAGAAACGCCTTGGCGTATTTGATTTGGGCGAAGCTGTTTCCTATATTTTAAAAGAAGCTCACTGTCAGGTTCTGTTATACCGGGAGCCTTTTCCCCAAGAATAGACTATGAATATTATTATAATGGGCTGTGGGCATGTGGGAGCTGAGTTAGCTTCTACACTTGACGCTGAGAAGCACAAAGTGACCATTCTAGATACTGATGCCACTAAGTTTGGCAAGTTATCGTCTAAGTTTAACGGCACTGCTTTAGTGGGGGATGGTACCGATGAGGAAGTGCTGAAAAAGGCGGGAATAGCACAGGCTGATGCCTTTGTAGCACTAACTCGGGAGGATGAGAGAAATGCCATGGCAGCTCAAATTGCCAAGCAGATGTTCAATGTTCCTAAGGTAATCTGCCGCATCTATGACCCACTACGAGAGGAGTTCTATGCCAGTTTAGGGCTTGATGCTATAAGCCCGATATCGTTGTTTGTTCAACTGGTAAAGGAAAGATTGGGAGGTTAAATGATATGTATGTCATAATTGTTGGTGACAATGAAGTAGGTTATTCCCTGTGCAAGGAATTGCTTAATGCAGGTCATGAGGTGCTCATAATTGAAAAAGATGCCACTAAGTGTGAGAACCTTGAAAAAGAGTTGGGCAGCGTATCACTGTGTGGCAATGGCAGTGAAATGGCTATCCTGACCAAGGCAGGAACAGCCAGAGCTGACATATTTATCGCTGTTACTGGCGAGGATGAGGATAACCTGGCGGCCTGCCAGATAGCTAAACAGAAATTCGATGTCCATCGGATTGTTGCCAGAATTAATAACCCTAAGAATGAGCATATCTTTGCTAAGCTGGGCATTGACCATACAGTAGATGTTGTAGCACTCGTCTTAGAGCATATTAAGGCACAGGCATCAATTTCTTCCCTAATTCACCTTTTGAACTTTAAAGAGCAGGGGGGGGAGCTTGTTTTGGTAAAAGTGGGGGACCCAGCAGCAGGCAAATCACTAACAAAGTTGCCTTTACCTCCAGGTTCTATTGTCTCTCTCCTGATACGTCAGGGGCAGCAATGTCAGGTGCCAACTCCGGATACCGTTTTAAAACTTGATGACCAATTAATTTGCCTGATTCCCAGTGGAAGCAAGGAATCAGTTCAGGCTATTTTTGCCGGATAATGGTCAAGATTGCTTTTCAGGGTGAAAGGGGGGCATTTAGCGAGGATGCGGCGATAAAGCTTTTCGGTAAGGATATAGAGTTTTTGCCTTGTATCCACCTGCGGGATGTTTTTCAGATGGTGGTGGAGGATAATACTAATTTTGGTGTAGTCCCTGTGGAGAACTCCCAGGCTGGCAGCATTAATGAGACATACGACCTGCTATTAGTATATTCCCTCAATATATTCGCTGAGATTATTCTTAAGATAAGCCATTGCCTGATGGCTCTGCCCGGGCAAAGTTTGGCTGGCATAAAAACAATCTATTCCCATCCCCAAGCTCTGGCTCAGTGTGGGGAATTTTTAAGCAAACTAAAGGTTAATATCGTACCTAGTTATGATACCGCAGGCAGTGCCAAGATGATAAGAGAAGGGCAATTAAAGCAATGTGCTGCTATAGCTAGTAAGAGAGCTGCTGACATCTATGCCCTAGAGGTTCTGGCACCAACAATCGAAACTAATGTTAATAATTACACCAAATTTTTTGCTATCTCCAAACAGAAGGCTAAGCCGGCACAAAAAAACAAGACATCTCTCGTCTTTGCTACTAAGAATGTGCCCGGAGCTTTATATTCTGTTCTGGGTACGTTCGCCAGCAGGGATATAAATCTAACAAAATTGGAGTCCAGACCAAGTAAAAGCAAACCTTGGGAGTATGTTTTTTATGCTGATTCCGAGGGTCACGTAGATAACCAAGTTTATCAAGAGGCTATAAAGGAGCTCAAGCAGAAAACTACTTTCGTCAAGGTGCTGGGGTCTTATCCTCAAGCTGAGCAGCAATTAAATCATAGCACCCTTTAGCTTTTTGTAAGTGGCAGCTAATCCCTCCGATATCACTCTGGTATCAGCCAATACCGGCATAAAGTTAACATCGCCTTGCCATCGGGGCACTATATGAGTATGAAGGTGTTCCTCTATTCCGGCCCCAGCAATCTTGCCTATGTTTAAGCCTATGTTAAAGCCACCGGGCTTAAGTACCTCTTTTAACAGAGCCAGACTTTTCTTCACCAGGTTAAAATGTTCCCTCGATTCGTCACTGGTTAGGTCCTCTATATTTGCTACATGTCGATAGGGAGCAACCATTAAGTGACCTGGATTATAGGGGAAGGCATTCAAAATTATAAAGTTACTTTGGCCACGGTAAAGGATAAAGTTCGCATCGTCGTTATTTTGTCTGTGTTTTTGACACAGGATACAGCCACTCCCTTTTGGGCTCTCTATATACTGTATTCTCCATGGTGCCCAAAGCTGCTTCATCGCTTTCATATTATCTCACCCCCTTAAATTAACTGCAATCTGCTTGGCTCCGTGAAGTTGTTGAGCTTTTATTGGCATCATTTATTATTGTTTTCTGCCAAACCTCTTCAAATTGACTGCCTGATGGAGTAAAATTAACCCGCGTAAAATTGGGCTATCCGGAAGAAAGTAAGTATGGAAATTAAACTTGTGGCCGGCGATATAACTCAGATTGAGGCTGATGGTATCGTGGTGGAGCTTTTCGAGGGAGTGAAGCAGCTAGGTGACTTCACCACTGCCGTAGATAAAGCTTTAGGGGGAGCCATTGAGCACCTCATCAGCAGTGGTGAGATTAAAGGTAAGACTGGCGAGGTTAGCATTATTCACACTCTGGGCAAGCTACCAGCAAGAGTTGTAGCTGTTGCTGGTTTGGGCAAACGCCAGAAGTTTAATGTGGATAAAGTGCGCATAGCAGCGGGAGACTCTTGCCGCACATTGAGAAAGTTGAATTGTCACAAGGTAGCCACGATACTGATGGGTGCTGGTGTTGGTGACATCAAACCTGAAGCTGCAGCTGAAGCGATTGTGGAGGGTAGCCTTCTTGGGCTTTATAGCTTCACCAGATACAAGAAGCCTGAACATGAGGATATTGAGGAGATACTGATCGTAGAACGAGAGACAAGTAAGTTTGCCGCTCTGGAACAAAGCATTCATAAGGGGAAGATAATGGCAGAAGCTACCTGTTTAGCTCGTGATATGGTTAATGAGCCAGCTAACTGCATGACGCCTAGTCAAATGGCAGAGGCAACCAAAGAAATAGCCAGTAAGCGCAATCTAGGATTCAATGTTCTTGACTCAAATGATATAGAGATGATGGGTATGGGGGCACTCCTGGGAGTATCAAAGGGGAGCAATGAGCCACCGAAATTAATAATTCTGAGTTACAAAGGGGATGCAGATTCTCACAATACTATTGGCTTTATTGGCAAGGGCATAACCTTTGATTCCGGAGGAATCTCCATTAAGCCCTCAGAGGGCCTGGCTGAGATGAAAGACGATATGGCTGGTGGGGCTGCAGTCATAGCGGCACTGGATGCTATCGCTCAATTGAAACCAAAGGTTAATGTTGTGGCTATCGTTCCAGCTACAGAGAATTTACCCAGTGGAACTGCATTAAAGCCGGGGGATGTATTAAAAGCGATGAATGGCATGACTATAGAGGTGATAAGCACCGATGCCGAAGGAAGGCTTATTTTAGCTGACGCCCTGAGTTATGCTGTGAAGCAAGGTTTGTCACCCTTGGTTGATTTGGCTACTTTGACAGGAGCCTGCCGTATTGCTCTGGGTACCGGATATAGCGGCGCTTTTGGCAACAACCAAGGGTTAATGGATAAGATTCTCAAGGCAGCTAGCAAAACAGGGGAGCGTTTGTGGCAATTGCCTATGCCTGAGGAATATAAGGAACAGAACAAAAGTCAGATTGCTGATATTAAAAATATAGGTGATAGATATGGTGGCGCCATTACTGCGGCGCTCTTCCTGTCCGAATTTGTCGGTAATGCTCCCTGGGTTCATATTGACATAGCGGGCACTGCCTCCAGCAGTAAAGAAAGCGGCTATACAATTAAAGGAGCCACTGGTGTTGGGGTTAGAACTTTGGTTGAATTGGCTTTATCACTAGCTGGATAAGGAGATTACATGATTATAAAGTGGCTAGGTCATTCCTGTTTTCTGATTACATCTAAGGAAGGGCTGAGAATAATCACCGACCCCTACACCGTAGGCGGCAATATCAATTACTCTCCTATTAACGAGCCAGCTTCTATTGTTTCGGTGAGCCATAGTCATTCCGACCACAACAATGTTTCGGCAGTGCGAGGAAAACCAGAGGTAGTTAAAGATAGTGGCATAAGAACCGTCAAGGGGATTCAGTTTAGAGGCATTGCTACTTATCATGATCCCTCTCAGGGTAGACAAAGAGGGCCTAATACCGTGTTTTGTTTTAGCCTAGATAGCATGAATCTTTGCCACCTGGGTGATTTAGGGCATGTGCTTAGCCAGGAACAAGTTGAACAGGTCGGTGCTGTAGACATACTGTTCATTCCTGTAGGGGGCTTTTACACCATTGACGCTGCCAGGGCCAGTCAAGTATGTGAGCAGTTAAAGCCGAAAGTAGTAATCCCGATGCATTTTAAGACGTCCAAATGTGATTCTCCTATAGCTACTGTTGAAGATTTCCTTAGAGGCAAGAGGAACGTAAGGAAAATAGATTCCAGCACAGTGGAGTTTAAAATTGAAGAGTTACCAGCAAGTACTGATATCGTGGTCTTGGAGCCTGCTTTATAGTTAGTAGAACCTTATAGCACAGAGTAGTAAGCTACGGTTAAAAAGCAATGATTTTTAGAAGCTCTGATTTTGTTTTCACCCCCCCCCCACAGCTTTCCTGGGCGAGGCGCGTTTTGATTAAGCCTTACGCCCACTTTCCATTGCCCTACCCTGCAACTACGAGCCCCGAAATACTGAATACCATCATCGAGGGCATTAGAGAAGTTAGCGATGCCGATATTATCATTGCTGATGGGACTCCCACTGGGGAGGCAATATATCCCATATATCAAGCTTTGGGATATGACTTCCATCATGTGATTATGCTTGATATCAGGGATTCTATTTTTCTCGAGATAGAAAATCCTCTGACCGAGTTTTTTGCCACACCCACTTTTTGGGTGCCTAATGTGGTCTTGCGCAGCGATTTTCTAATTAGCGTGACTCCCTTTAAGGTCTGTGGCAATAGCGGCCGATTCAGCATAGCAAATCTGCTGGGTTTACTGCCGGTGAGTAAATATCGCAAGGGTAGGCAGGTTGGTTGGGGAGAGTTGTACGAGCTAGGAATAGAGAGAGTGCTTGCTGACCTTTATTATACCTTGCCTTTCGACCTGGGAATCATCGAAACTGATAAGAAATTGTTCTACACCGATGACCCAACGAAGGGAAAAGTAGAGGAATGCGGCAAAATCCTCATTGGTGAACCCCGTGAAGTTGATCGCGAAGCCTCACAACTGGCTGGCATTGATACCGAGCACTTGAGGTTGATTGATGAAGGCAAAAGCCTGCTTGAGGATTAGACCCTGTTATGCCAGTTTTCCCCGATAGCACCCAGATGCTACCACTCGTTGGTGAGAAGTACACGCCGTATTTTAGATCTTATGTGATTTAGCACCGTGCTGTGTCTTGAACTGGAGCTTGAGCATCGGCTGGAAGAAGTCAGTATAAAGGCACACCAGATTATATAGGCGATTGAGGTACTCAGAGCTACACAGGAGTTATAATGATTGTAGGCCGCTAACTGATGCACCACTGACCAATTTCTTGCGCAAGATTTCCAGTTCTGTGACATCCTGCACAAAGAGAGCGATATTAACCATTTCTCCTTTAGCATCTTCTAGAGGTAGGAACTTCACATCAAAGATAGTTTCTGGCTTGCTCCTGTGAAAATGAGAGATTGACAAGTGTGTGCGCCCTACCGGTTGGTTAGTACAGAGAACTGTGTCAAACATTTCCATGGCATCTTTAGACGTTGTCAGCACGGGTAGTGCTTCAAATTCGTTTCGCCCAATGGCATTCCCGCGTTTGCACTCACATAAACATTCCATTGCTTTGTTAAACCTTAGAATTATCAGATCCTTATCAATGACCTTAGCTGCTATAGGCATCTCTTCTATCACATCTTCATAGAAGTTCCGTATGGTGGCTTCTCGTTCAGCTAAGCCAGCCATCTTGTTGTAGAGATAAGCATGGTTAATGGTCAATGCAATTTTATGATACCTCATCCAGAAGACACGATAGAAACAGTCTTACAGACAGAGGAACTTATGGTGGAGTTATTTAAAATGGGGACTGTTGTGTCTATCTCCTTTACAGTTCCTTTCCCTGGTACGTATCTATATAAGCATATGAGGGAGCTAGCTGTAACTGTTTTATCAAAGGATTGGGATGATTTCTCCACCAGTCGTGAATCGATAATCTCTACAAAGTATCTTTCACTAGACATCATTAAATCGCTGCATGATGACATCGTATCAACCTTAGATAAGGAGCAATATGAGCTGCGGAAGAACGCCTTAAAACAAAGCATGAATCCAATGTAAAATATTAAACATTAATCGATACCCTTTTTGCTCTAAGCTTGTCTGGCCAATACTTTATTATGCTAAGATATGCACGGGGTCTACATTTCCTAGTGTGAAAAGGGGCAGTTGAAATTATATTCAATCACTATTCTAGGATGGAGAGGTTGATTTTGAGGGAAGAATAGCTATAATGCAAATTTAGTGTTACTAAAATCTGCGGGGAAGTTTACTAGATGATTTCTGTTGAGGAAGCCTTAGAAAAGATTTTGAGCTATGTTGAAATTCTGGAGTCGGAAGAGAAGCCTATTTTAAGCTGTTTAGGTCAGGTTCTGGCTGAAGATGTCTATTCCACCATTGATATTCCTCCTTTGGATAATTCCGCCATGGATGGTTTTGCCGTAAGAGCTGAGGATACATATGGCGCAAGTAAGTCATCGCCAAAGGTCTTCCCTGTTATGGGTGAGGTTGCTGCTGGCTCTATGCCTGACAAAGAGCTTGAGCCGGGGGCTGCTATTCGTATTATGACAGGAGCACCATTGCCTAAAGGGGCTGATGCGGTAGTGCAATTTGAAGATACTGATGAAGTTACCAAGAAGGCGTCGGGGGGTAATTCATCCCAGGTCGGCGTATTGCGCCAAGTAAAGAAGGGATTAAATGTTCGCTGTAAAGGTGAGGATATTGCTAAAGGTGCGCTAATTTTGAAGAGGGGGACTATACTTCGTCCCTCGGAGGTAGGGGTGCTGGCCTCTCTTGGGCGTCCTACGGCACTGGTTATTCGCCGTCCCGTTATTTCAGTTCTGGCAACTGGCGATGAGCTTATAGATATTGACCAGCCATTACCTCTGGGCAAGATTCATAACAGCAATACGTATACTATCGCTGCTGAAATCCTGCGTTATGGTGGAATTCCCAAAATCCTTGGCATAGGACGTGATTCAGTTCAATCACTTAATGAAAAGATTAACGAGGGATTGAATGCGGATATGCTCATCACCTCTGGGGGTGTATCTCTGGGTGATTACGATATAGTGAAGGATGTTCTGGCAAAACGTGGCGAAATCGCTTTCTGGACGGTACGTATGAAGCCAGGGAAGCCACTTGCTTTCGGGGTAATTGGAAGTAGGGAGAAAAAAGTGCCGCACCTAGGTTTGCCGGGCAATCCAGTAAGCTCCATGGTTACCTTTGAGCAATTCGCCCGCCCGGCTATCTTAAAGATGATGGGGAAAACTAATTTTACCAAACCATCCATTCAAGCGGTTATTGAGGATGATGTTATAAATACTGATGGGCGCTGCATCTTCGCTAGGGTAATTGTTACAAAACAAGGTGGTCAGTATCACGCTTCTCTTATAGGACCTCAAGGTTCAGGAATTCTTACATCAATGGCAAAAGCCAATGGATTAGCTATCATCCCGGAAAATACCAAGGGGGTTAAGGCGGGAGACACAGTTCAAGTGCAAATGCTAGATTGGGGCGAAGAATAGGGAAATGTTACCAGTTGTTTCTATCGTGGGTAAATCAGGTGCTGGCAAAACAACGCTTATTGAGAGATTGATTGCAGAGTTCAAAAAGCGAGGATATCGGGTTGCTGCGGTAAAGCATAGCCGAGGTGGAATGGAGATAGATAAACCTGGGAAGGATAGCTGGAAATTCGCTGAGGCGGGCAGCGATGCTGTAATTATAAGCTCACTTGATAAGCTCGCTTTCATCAAAAGCACGGATCACGACTCCAGCATTGATGAGATTTTGCATGTTATTGGCAGTGGGTTAGACCTTGTTTTGGCTGAGGGATTCAGAAAAGGGAAAGCCCCCAAAATTGAGGTGCACAGAAAAGAACTTGGGGAAGATATATTGTGTTCTAGCAAAGAACTTTCTGCCATAGCCACTGATGAGCCTCTGGATATAAATTTACCTCAGTTTTCTCCATGTGATACCCATGCGATAGCCGATTTCATAGAAAAGAATTTCGTCTTTCAAGATAAGGGTGATACTTGCCTTTTTATTAATGGTAAGCAGGTGTTTATTAAGCCTTTCGTTAAAGATATTATTGCCAGGATCTCGTTGGCTGTAGTTTCAACCTTAAAAGGCGTCGAAAAGATAAGAAACCTTGATATTTCGATAAGAAATAAGCCCAGCGGGAATTCTTCCTCTCTCTTTGAGGGAGAGGATTGAGGTGGGAGTGAAGAACATATTCAAGGCTGGAATATTGACTATCAGCGATAAAGGTTGGAGAGGAGAACGCCAGGATAAAAGCGGTGAAGTTATCGGGCAAATTCTTTCCCAGATAGATGCTCAAGTTGTAAATTATGACATTGTTCCCGATGAGAAAAACCTTATTGCCGAAAAGCTAATTCAATGGGCGGATAAGGATGGCATAGATGTCATTATCACTACGGGTGGCACAGGGCTTAGTCCCAGGGATGTCACCCCCGAAGCAACTCTTTCAGTGGTAGATAGGGTTGCTCCTGGTTTCGCTGAAGCAATGAGGCTTACAAGCCTTAAAAAGACCCCCATGGCAATGCTGAGTCGAGCAGTTACTGGCACTCGTAGAGAATGCTTAATTATTAACCTTCCTGGCAACCCTGAGGCGGTGCGTGACTGTCTTGAAGCAATATTACCCGCTCTCCCTCACGCTGTAGAAACGCTTAAGGGACAAGTAAGTGACTGTGCCACTATGGAAGAATCTCCACAGCGGCATGCATTTGGCAGTGGATAGTTATGTTGAATGGGACTCCATATCTGTGATATAATGCCCTGAAATTAAATACCGGATCTCTCCGAGTTGCTGTGCCTAAAGAGGAATCCATGGCAGGCGACCGGTAGACGAAGGTCTCGAGGGTGTGGGTGGAAACACCTGCGCCTCCCGTGATTGGAAAGGAGGGAAAATGGATTTCAACTACTGTTTTATAGCATCTCGTTCAATGAGATGCTATTTTTGTTCTCGCTCATCCCCCTCCAACCCCTATTTTGCAAGCGAGGTAATACAAAGAAGAGAAATATCTCTAATGTTGGAGGTACGAACATGAAAAGAAAAATAATTTTATTAGCTACAATAGCCCTTGCCCTCATTAGCGTCGTTGCAACGGCATGTGCCCCTGCAGGAGTGGGCGCACTACAACCACAAGAACGGGTAAGGGTAGCTACTACCACCAGCCTTTATGACACAGGCTTATGGGGATACCTGGAGCCAATGTTTGAGCAAAAATATGGTGTTGAACTGGATATTATATATGCTGGCACCGGCATAGCTTTAGAATATGGTGAGAGGGGAGACGTCGATGCCATTACCATCCATGACAAAGCCCGTGAGGAGCAATTTGTCGCCGAAGGTTATGGTGTGGAGCGAGTTCCCTTTGCTTACAACTATTTCCTTATTGTAGGTCCCTCGGATGACCCAGCAGGAATAAAAGGTTTGAGTCCTGAGGATGCCTTCAAGAAGCTAATGGAGGAAGGGACGAACAATCCAGAGCAAGTCAAGTTTGTTTCCCGCGGAGACAATTCTGGAACCCATGGCAAAGAGAAGGCAATCTGGAAAGCAGCCGGCTTTAATTATGAAGCGGTTCAGAAAGCTGGAGACTGGTATATTGAAGTTGGGAGGGGCATGGGGCCGACTTTGCTCATGGCTAGTGAGAAACATGCCTATACTCTGACCGACATGGGCACCTTCCTGGCTTATAAGGGCAAGCTGGAGCTGGTGCCCGTAGTGGAGAAAGGAAGCATACTGCTCAATGTCTACTCCGTAATTGCCATAAATCCAGAAAAACATCCCGAGACTAAAATCGAGATGGCAAATAACCTGATAGATTTCCTTACCTCGAAGGAAATACAAGAGCTAATCGGCGAGTATGGTGTGAAAGAATATGGGATACAGCTATTTATCCCTTGTGCCGGCAATGAGCCGAAGCAATAGCAAATTTTGAAGAAGGAGGTATCAAATGCCAGTAATAGCGGCAGTGGTAAAGTGCAAGAAATGCGGTGCTGAGGTAAGGTCGGACTGGAAGTTTTGTCCCAATTGTGGGGACAAAATTGTATGCACTGGCAAGTATGAAGCCTGCGCTAAGAAGTAGGCTATAAATGACTGAAATATGGCATGGTTTTGTTAAAGCTATAGAGCTAATAGTTTCTCTTGACCCGGAGGTTGTAGAGATAGCAGGGAGGTCGTTGAGGATTTCAGTGACCTCCTGCTTCCTTGCCTCTCTTATCTGCATACCATTAGGAAGTCTCATCCACTTTCACGATTTCTGTGGTAAGAGGGCAGTGATAAATATTATCCAGACACTGTTCAGCTTGCCCACAGTCGTTGTTGGTTTATTTGTTTTTGTGCTATTTTCCCGAGCGGGGCCGCTGGGTGGCTTAGGCATAATGTTCACTCCCACTGCTATGGTGATTGGGCAAATGATATTAATTAGCCCTATATTGCTCGGTTTAACCATTTCGGCGCTAGGTGGTGTAAGCAAAGAGATTGTTGACACTGCTATCTCAGTTGGTGCTAGTAGCTTTCAAACTGCCCTGGCTGTGTTGAGGGAAGCCAGATATGCTGTGGGGGCTGCGGTGACAATGGGTTTTGGCAGAGCTATAGCTGAGGTGGGTTGTGCAGTGATGGTCGGCGGGAATATCAGGGGTTTCACCAGAGTGATAACTACGACGATATCTCTGGAAACATCCAAGGGTGAGTTGGAATTATCCATAGCGCTGGGCATAATCCTTTTATCCCTGGCGCTTATAGTTAATGTAGCCTTAAATAGGTTACAGCAGAGCTAAATAATGTCTTTAATAGAAGTAGTAGGCCTAAATCACAGATATGGTGAGCGGAAGGTATTGGAGAATATCAATCTAAACATTAATAAAGGCGAAGCCTTTGCTCTTATCGGCCCTACTGGAGCTGGCAAGACGACACTCTTACGCCTTATAGACCTACTTGAAACACCTGCCTCAGGAGATATCTACTTTGATGGCCTGTGCATCCCTAAATCTGGGAGGCAAAGATTAGAGATACGCCGCAGGATGGCATTTGTGCTTCAGAAACCTCAGGTATTCAATTTAAGTGTCTATGATAATGTTGCCTCTGGACTAAGATGGAGAGGAGAAAAAAACAGCAAGGTTGATAAAAAAGTTGACTACATCCTAGAAATGGTCGGGTTAAGAGACTATAGAAATAGAAATGCTCGAACTCTCTCTGGTGGGGAAGCACAAAGAGTAGCCTTGGCTAGGGCTATGGTGGTTGAACCTGAAATATTGCTATTGGATGAGCCGACAGCTAATCTCGACCCTGGTTCCACAGCGAAAATTGAGCAACTGGTTTCCTATATTTCTGAGCAGGGTAATACCACTATAATAATGGCAACACATGATATGCCCCAAGGACAACACCTCGCTAACAGGATAGGAGTGCTCCTTGACGGTAAAATCGTGCAAACAGGTGATGCTAATCAAGTATTCCGTTCACCCCAAGATAAAGAAGTGGCTAATTTTGTGGGTATGGAAAATATCATTGAGGGAGTAGTAACTGCAAACAACGAAGGTATGGTAACTCTCGATATAGGAGGTGGTGCTATACAAGCAGTTTCAGACTTTCCTGTTGGGGAGAGAGTATATGTGTGCGTTAGGCCCGAGGATATTACATTAGCCTTATCCCGAACACAGAGTTCGGCAAGGAATTCCTTTTGTGGCAGGGTTACTCAGGTAGCATCTTTTGGTCCGCTCAGCCGAGTAGAGATGGATTGTGGCTTTCGGCTAGTGTCTCTGGTCACTAAAGTATCCGCAGAGGAACTGAGTTTGCAAAATGGAAAGGAGGTTTACGCTTCTTTTAAAGCTACCGGGGTACATACTATTAAAAAGGGGAGATAACTAATGACATGAGAATTCTTGACGATTTAATTTCCAGTCTGAGTGACAGCGTAGTTCAAGAAGTGCATGCTTGTATCTTCTGGACTGCGGTGATAAGCAAGCACTGTGGGTTGGCTTCTACCTTCCATGAAGAGCACCCATATCACCGAGCAGCAAGAGATGTGGGAAGCTTGAGGCATAAGTCGGCATTAGAGCTAGCAGAATATGCCAAATCGGACAACGTTCTGGAGGCATCCATTGGGATGGCAGCTATCAATTCGCTGATAGATATTGATGAAGCTAAATGTGCGGAAGAAAATGCTTTTGATATTTTGGCACAAGAGGGAAGGGATAAGAATATCGCTGTGGTGGGTCATTTTCCTTGGACACAAAGGCTGCAAAGTATAGCAAAGGAACTCTGGGTCATAGAGGAAAAACCGCAAGAGGGAGATTTACCAGCGGAGGCAGCGGAAGAGATATTGCCTCAGGCTGATGTGGTTGGCATTACAGGAACTGCGTTTATAAATCACACCATAAAGAAACTGTTGGACTTGAGCAGGAATAGCTTTATAGTTATTGTGGGGCCTACTACTCCTCTATCACCAGTTTTGTTTGATTATGGCGTGGATGTCATTGCCGGAGCGAAAGTAGTGGAGCCAGAAAAGACGATTCGTTCTATCAGTGAAGGCGCTATTTTCAGCCAAGTGGAGGGGGTGAGGCTTGTAACTATGGCTAAGGCTTGTCCCGAGCGAAGCGTGGGAACTAAATGAATGAACTTTTTGATTCCTTTGGACGTCGTATAAATTACCTCAGGATTTCCGTTACTGATAGGTGCAACTTACGTTGCATCTACTGCATGCCACCCGAGGGTATTCCAATGATACCACATAGCGAGGTCCTTTCTTATGAGGAAATCTCAACTGTGGCTCAGGTAGGAGCAGAGCTGGGCATCAACAAGATAAGGCTCACCGGGGGTGAGCCTTTGGTCAGAACAGAGTTGCCTAAGCTCATTCGGATGCTCTCGCAGATAGAAGGAATTGAGGAAATTTCTTTGACTACAAACGGGACTCTACTCAGAGAATACGCTTCCAAACTTAAGCAGGCAGGCTTAAAGCGAGTTAATATAAGTTTAGATACACTCAAAGCTGATAGATTTCGGCATATAACTCGTCTTGGAGAGTTGAAAGACGTTATTGATGGCATTGAAGCAGCAAGGGAGGCCAACCTCGAGCCAGTCAAGATAAACGTGGTGGTCATGCGGGGCATAAACGATGATGAAGTCCTTGATTTTGCCAAATTGACTTATGAGGAAGAATGGCATATTCGATTTATCGAGCTTATGCCTTTTGCCGGAGTAAGCCAATTTGTGCCATTGAGCGAATTGCGACAGCGTATTGAGTTACTTGGCTCGCTCGAGCCAGGCCCACCCATCACCAGTAATGGCCCGGCTAAATATTACCGCTTGCCTGAGGCTAAAGGTACCATTGGTTTTATTAGTCCCCTCAGCGAGCCTTTTTGCTCTGCTTGCAACCGTCTACGGCTTACTTCAAATGGGCAGTTATGTCCCTGTCTTCTCTCAGATGGTGGCATTGACTTGAAGAAGCCACTGCGCAATAATGCTACAGCGCGGGAGCTGAAAAACCTGATTCTAAAAGCGGTTGCTTCCAAACCGAAACAGCATCATCTAGCAGATGGGATTGTGCTAGTGAAGCATAATATGTCGCAAATTGGAGGCTAATAAATGTCAGAATCAATAGAGCGTGTCCGCATGGTAGACATTACTCAGAAAGTGGAAACAGAACGCCAGGCAGTGGCCAAAGCTAAAATAAAGATGAAGCCCGCCACCCTGGAGCTTATACGCCGAGGCAAGGTAGCAAAGGGAGATGTTTTAACAGTGGCACAAACAGCCGGAATAATGGCAGCGAAAGAAACTCCCCGTCTTATACCATTATGCCATCCACTGCTGCTCACCAATGTTGCGGTTGTATTCCATCTCCCTGAGAATGCTGACTTTATTGAGATAACCGCCAGCGCTAAGGGAGTTGGGAAAACAGGATTTGAAATGGAGGCCCTTGTTGCTGTCAGTGCTGCAGCCCTAAACATTTATGATATGTGCAAGGGTGTAGACAAAGGTATGACTATTGAAGAAATCCGCCTGGTAAAGAAGAGCGGTGGTAAAAGCGGAACTTATATTGCCGAAGAGTCTAAAGGAAACAGTCAACATGGCAAAATAATTGCAGTTTGCCTGAGCCAGGAAAGAGAGGGCCCCAAGAAGCCTGTAAATCAGGGCCTTCTTAAAGAAGACTACGGTTTTGTTGGTGATGCTCACGCCGGCAGTGAACGTCAGGTGAGCTTACTGGCCAGGGAGACCATCAATAAAATGCTATTAGCTCTAGAGGGTATTAACCCTGATAGAATGCTTCCTCAGGGTATAAAGATAAACCCGGGAGATTCCGCTGAAAACCTGGTTACCGAGGGAGTGGACTTAATCTCTCTCCCCATTGGCACACGGATATGCATAGGGGAGGAAGTTATCCTCGAGGTTACCCAGATTGGAAAGGCATTTCACCGCCCAGGATTTTATCTCCTGCCCATGGAAGGAATATTTGCCAGGGTAGTTCACGGAGGCACAGTGAAGGCGGGGGACAATCTGGTTATTGAGCACCTCCGCTAATACCTTATGCCAAAACTGCTGAATTGCCCTGAATAGTCTGACCAGCCTACCTCTATCCTTTTGACTTGAGCTTCTGGTGGGCCTATTTTAAGATGCTCCACTAACTTCTCTAGTTTTTGCTTATCCCCCTCAGCTTGAACTTCTACTGCATCGCCACTAGCCAGGTTGCGTACATAACCTCTCAGCCCCAGGTCTTTAGCCACGCACTGGACGAAATAGCGAAAAAAGACACCCTGGACACGACCATAAACTCTAGCTGAGAGATGAGCTACTTCTGCCATTTTAAAACCTCATAACTAGGGGACGCGCCTTATCAAGCCTGTATAATCCTTCTTGGTGGGCTATGTCTACCGCCTCTTGAAATTCTGCTGCTGATATTGGCCGTGCCAAACTGGGAATATCACGAGCTTTGTAGCAAGGGCCACAGTGGCGAGGACAAACATGGCAACTTCGCAGCAAGGATTTAGCTGCCTCTATCCGTCCCCTCAGTTTGCCGCTACGGTAAAGTTCTAGATAAGCTGCCACACGTCCCTCGCCAGATAAGGGGTTGGGTGGACGAGGGCCACCTTTTATTCGTCCCTCGCCAGATAAGGGGTTGGGTGGACGAGGGCCACCTTTTATTTGTCCCTCGCCAGATGAAGGACAGAGTTGGTAGGGCCTCTTCCACGCTTCATCTATCCTATGCTATCCCTCTTCCTCTTCCTCAGTGCCGGGCTTTCTCTTCCTCTTAATTACCTCTACCTCTGCCGACGGCACGAACTCAGAGGTTATCTTGGCCTTCTTAGCCCCTTTCTTGGGTTTCTTGGCTTCTCTCCGTCTAAAATCTCGTTTGCCCATAGCTTTTCCTCCAGTCCCTCGCCAGATAAGGGGATGGGTCGGTGAGGGTCACTCTTCGTTCGCTCTTAATTTTTCCCAGGCCAAGCGTGCTGCTTCCATTTCAGCATCTTTCTTGCTCTTCCCTACACCTCTGCCCAGTACCTCATCTTGTATAAGCGCTTCCACAGTGAACTGTTTGTTATGGTCAGGGCCAGTAGCTTCTATCAGATGGTAAGTCGGCGTTGAATGTTTTTCACTCTGGGTGAGTTCCTGCAATAACGCCTTATAGTTAGCGCTTATCTCTCTGCATTTTATTTTCTCCATAAATGGCTCTAGTTGCCGGAGTATGAATTCCTTGACTCCAGGCAGCCCTTGGTCAAGGTATATGGCTCCAATCAATGCTTCCATGGTGTTTGCCAAGTTGCTCTGCTTCTTTCTCCCACCGCTCGCCTCTTCACCCTGCCCCAGCAGCAGCCAATCACCAAGCTTGAGTGAGGAAGCTACTTTAGCCAGGGTCTGGCGGCAAACTAGATAAGCGCGAGTCTTAGTCAGTTCCCCCTCAGGTAGCTCAGGAAAATCCCTGTATAGCTGTTCAGCTACTATGAAGTCCAGAATAGCATCACCTAGAAACTCCAGCCGCTCATTGCTGGACAGTGCAAAGTCAGGATTCTCATTAAGATAGGAGCTATGGACGAAGGCTTGCTGCAACAACAACTCATCGTTAAAGCGTATCCCTAAAGCCTTGTGGCATCTGGCCCAATCGATCATTTTGGAGCTCCTGTCTTAAGTATAGCAGCGAAAGCATAGCTAGCTCAACCGCCTGGCCAGAATGAATTAGCTAATGTCAAGCTAACGGCATCGGCCAGGAAAGCCTGGATGTGGTGCTGAGGGTATAATATAGGGCAATAAAGTTTAAGGATAGCTCAACGCTATTCCGCTGGCTTCGTTGGTTCTTTCTAAAGAGTTGGGATTATATTACCCATCTCATACTTTAAAATCAATTTTTTAGCTTTGGGATTTCAACGATACTGCCCCTGTATCTATAGATTCAAGGAAATCATCATAAGACAAATAGCAAAGCACCATAGCTGGCTAATCGGCCAATAGCATGGTGAGTGCTCCCTGCTACTGTATAGGTATCTATACTCGACTTACTTGAAATAGCATAACTTCGCAGGTAAATAGCTATCTCGAATCGGTATTGACTAATGTTGTTTCACACGGCGAGATGAGCCCTCGCTGCTGGGCCAAATCTGTATCGTCTAAACTATCCCCCAGTCTTGATAGTCCTGGTGAATTACCGCCAGGTATTCCCGCGAAGGTTGTATCTCCTCAAACGGTGGATTCTTAATATATGTGGTAGCCTCTATTGGTTCACCGAATTCTGTGAACACGATTACATTGATACGAGTGTAAACCGTCGGGCAGCCTTCATATTTATCGAGCGACCTCAAGCACTTATCCGATACCTCATAGATAGCCCCATGGACTTTGCTCCCTTGAGCTCGCTTGATGGTGGCAACTCCGGAAGGCTGTATCCTGGATCCTCTGGCGAATATTAGCTTGTAGTTAGGCAGGGTGGCTGTAAACTTGGGCTGGGCATCAGGGCAACGTTCCGACATCTGTTTGCGACTGAGATTAGAAGCATAGGCAAAATAATACATCTTGTGCTCTCCAAACCTACTGGCTCGCTGCATCATCTCTAAGCCTGGTGTATTTTTCATAATTCCCTTTAACCAGCTCTACAGGATATTTAGCTTCATTTTTCTCTATCTTTTTCATCACAGCCCTGGATACATCAATGCCAGTGACATTAGCCAAATTGAAGCACAGTATTATGATATCTGCCAGTTCTTCTTCCAACCTGTTGAATTTATCAGCTTCGCTTAATAGCTTTTCTATGTCATTTTCTCTAACCCATTGAAAGAGTTCCAGCAGTTCTGAAGCTTCCACGGCAATTGAGATAGCAAGGTCTTTGGAGTTGTGGTATTTTCCCCATTCTCTATCCTCAACGAACTTCTGGACCCGTTTCTTAAGCAGCACAATGGTAGCTGTTGTATCTGATAACTCATTCATTTGCTTGCTCCTCCCCATGGCACTGACTCTCCAGCCCCGCCGGCTGAGCTATAACTCAGCTAATTTCTTACCTAGCTCCTTGCACTCTTCCAGAACTTCAGACGATGGCTGGCGTGTTGCAATTACGCCTTCAAAAACTTTCTTTAACCTGAAAGAGCTACAGACTCTGTCAATGCTATCCAAAGCTTGTCTTCCTCCAGAGCCTTTGCTGCCAAATGCAGTGTAGGGCTTGTTGACTACGCCGTCTCGAATAGTAAGCCAGGCTCGGTCGAAAAAGTCCTTCATGACTCCTGCCATGTAGCTGAAGTAATTGGGCGTACCAAAAGCAACAGCATCACAAGTGAGTAAGTCATCAGTTGTAGCATCCGCTGCCTTTTTCAAGGTCACGGCAGCTCCGGATGAAAGTGCTCCCTCCTGTACAGCCTTAGCCATGGCCTCAGTGTTCCCAGTTTGAGAATGATAGATAACGAGTAACTTTTTTGCCATTCGATGGCACCCCCTCTCAACTTTATTATACCTCTAATTAGTCTCAAACAGAAGAGGTCACAGGATGACTAACCGGTGGAATAAACAAATATAAATCCGGTTTCGAGTTGACAACGCAGAATTATAAATGTAGATTTGATTTATAACTGGCAAGGGAGGTTAAGAGATGGAACAAACATGGAAGCCGACAACTGCTGGCATCCTGAGTATTGTTGCAGGAGCTTTTAGTATAAGTGGCGGCATAGCAATTGCTATTCTGGGGAGAATTGCACACTTCGTATTGGGAGCACTCGGCTTACCCTTCATGGGAAGTTTAGTCGCAAATGTACTTGCGATCCCGATAATATTGGGGATAGTGGCAATAGTAGGTGGTATCTATGCTCTGAAGAGAAGAGTCTGGGGCCTGGCACTTGCTGGAGCCATTTGCGCCCTCATAGCTCCACCCCCAGGTATCTTAGGGATACTGGCCATCATATTTGTATCATTGGGAAAGAGGGAATTTGAATAAACCATTGGCTAACTGGGTTGTAGAGGAAAGTGGTTAAATATATTTGCAATAATTGCGGCTATGAGAAAAATTCAGAGGAGTGCTGAATTACCTGAGCGGGGGATTTCCAGCAATGGCAGCGGGAATAAGTGACCATATTTGGACAATAGAGAAGATTGTGTCCTTGATTGATATGATGAAGTCTTTTTGTTTTAAGCGTGAACCTTGCTGTAAATTCTGTCTTTTTCTCCCCGCACTTCAAGGGAAATATCCAAGTCGAGAGCATTTGCAACCCTGAAAAGCGTACTAAGCGTAGTATTGTAATCACCCTTTTCCAATCTAGATATGGCAGGTTGTCTTGTCCCAACAATCCTGGCAAGTTCTGTTTGACTCATCTGCAATTGGTTTCTACGCCCTATCAAAGTGCTTATCATATCGTACTTAGGCTTTAGAGCCTCGTACGCTTTGCGAATTCCAGGTTTTTCAAGCAGTTCTGCTTCAAATTGTTCATAATTGGTAGCTCTTTTGTTTGCCATTTCACTATTCACCTATTTATTTGTCTTTATAACATAACTATATAACACATATGTTATATTGTCAAGACCTTGATTTGTAATCATTCATTCTCTGAATAGCTAGATGCTTATCATTTTCTGGTATTTCATCTTCCTTTTTGAAATCTTTTACGGGTTCATTCCCTTCCCCATCAATATAGAAAACAACTTGCCAGTTCATACTGTCTATTATACAAAAACATCTATTCAAATTGACACACTACCGATTAGGTGGTTGGGAGAGCCTGGACATGGTGCTGAGGTATACCCGGTCTGAAGTTTGAGGACAGCTTGAAGCTCTATTCTGATATTGTGTCTTAATCTACTTAAATTCGTTCTTGGATAATGCTACTAATACAATAGCTGCTATACCTAAGGGGGTTGGGCCAATCGCAGCAGCAATTGAACCAGCAAGTGCCCATCTCCACTTCCTTCTTTGTATAGCAAAGATACCACTAATAATAGCCAGTGAGGCAATAATTATGGCGGGCACAACTATGAAGAATGATAAAGACAGATTAAAAGGGAATATCCCCGCCTGAACTGGCTCAATAATCATTGGACCAATACTGAATATAAACAATACACCCAGAATAAGACAACCAATAATTATATCCAAAATACCAGCAACTGTAGGCTTCCGAGTCTTTTTTATAGCACCATCCATGCGAATCTCCCAGGATAATTACGAATAGCCTATCATAACATGAACCAAGTATCTCTTTATCTCGTTAAGGCTAAAGATAGCTTGAGGCTCTATCGTATTATAACTAGCTATTAGAGCACGCCATCGGTTAATCAAAAGGCATCCACTCCCCCCTCGATATTCAGATACCCGTCTCCGACCTATTTGAATTTTGGAGGATAGTCTGAGGCTTTATCGAAAGATTGAGACTGCATCGAAGTCCCAACAGATAATTTGAATCATATTTGAGAAGACTATTAGAAGTAAGCTTATATGAGGGCAAGTTTTGAGAGGGATTTGGCTGTTATGCTAATTTGGCCTGTTTGCCTTCGTCTCCAAATCCGCTGGCTGGGCTACTCGTTAGCCAATCTAGGCTTTCCCTATCCGGAATACCTTTGTCCCACAAAAAGAGCAGACACCCTGCATTGCTGGCCTACCATTCTTTAGTGTAATTTGTCTTGGGTTCTTTATCTCCACCTTTTTCCTACACTTCATACAATAAGCTGTTGCCATAATAGCCTCCTTTATCGACAAATCAGAGATTTCTCATGTATTGTTGCCATAAAGGTGAAGCTATGTCAATAGTACTTAGGTCACCGGATGCCCTGCCTACTTCAAGAGGTGGCTAGTAAGGAACTTTTGAGAAGGGATTTGGCTGTTTGACGAGGGAAGCGTCACAAAACGTCGGCAACCAAGAACTAAGGTCGATTATTGATGCTCAGTTTCTCTTCTTTGTCCCTGATATCTGAAAGCTTAAGCGTATGTCTGACCAGTGCCTCTATTGTTTTTCTATAGTCTCTGATCAGTGCCCATATTTCGCCTTCATACTCTGTGCCTGCTTTTGGTATGGGAAGCAAGACCTTGGCTAGATCATCAGTTTTTATCCGGTTATGTGAGGCCGATGTTCCTGAAGTGAGACTTTTAATCTGGCTGTGAACAGGGGCGGAGAGTAACAAGAAAGCTATAAGGTAAGGGTCAACCCCCGTCTTTGTGGACATTACTTCAAACTCAGAAGAACAGAAGGTTTTTCTGCATAAGTCCGGCATTACAAAAGCCCGTGGTATCCGGGGATTTATTTTTGAGAACAACACTGTGCTGGCTGACCACATAGGTAACACTCGACTACAGATTTTAGCAAGTTCCCTTTCAATATACTCCACCGGGGCAAGATAGGCAAGGGTTTGATGTGGACATTGAAGTTATATTCCATAAGCCAGAAAGTTCAGCCTTTGAAAAAACCGCCCATTATACTACCTATGGGTTGGTGGATTTCAAAAAATGGTTTTCGGCTGACCTCTATTTAAGAGCCTCGTACTTTGATATGTTTGAAAAACATCAGCCCCTGATGGCGAGAGGCCATCTTTGATGAAATCCACGCTCAATAAAGTTTTATCTACTAATGAGCATACTCTATGAATGGAGAGATGTTTATGAATATCGAGTAGACTTATCTCCCCTTGCAGCGAGACAATCCCAGGCTTTGTTTCACCCAAATACTTAGCTTGCTCGAAGCTAAAAGTAGGAAGGCCAACCGGACTGACTTGAGTATCATCCTCTCGAGGCGGAGAACTATCTTCTGTGAACTGAAGTGATAACGGACGGCTAAAGAAATTATCCATCATCCATTTGAACCCTTGATATGTGACTGCGCTGCCTCCACAAGATACCTGGAAGTATGTTCCTGCGATGCCACGCCATAACCGAAGCAAAGCCTCATATGCAACTAGTACATTGGTTGGATTGAGTTCTTCGTGGGGTAGTAGTGCGTAGGGGAATTTGGCATGGAATAAACGACATCTAATGTCTTCATACTGAGTTTTCATGAAGTAACCAATGGGGTCTGTTGTTCCTGGCGGTGTATGGTTTGCAAGCGGGACTTTGGTCGCTATTACAGAGAGGGCGTTCTTTAGCCATTTTCTTTCGCCTTCCCCTGGTAGCTTGGGTTGTATGATGTTCAGCAATGCATCGAGGGATAGAAACAGATTTCTGTATGCCTCGAATATGTCTTGGCTAGCTTGGGATAAACGATAGTAGCGGAATGCCCATGTCCAAGTTAGCTCAGGTATTGGGGCAGAAGGCTTAATATTTCCGTCCCTGTCACGGACCTCAACAGACACCTTAGATTCAATGCCTAGTGTAACAACGGAAAAGTGCCTGAGAATGGTCTCGCCGTTTCTCTGAAATAAGGCTATGTGGTTAATTTCGGGATGGTCAAGAACTAGGATACCCAGCTTCTTGACCGCAATGATATCCAGACAGCGCTGTATCTGCTCTAGTCCGGAGGTCACAAGATTATCATATGCTTGAGGATCACGTGACCTAGCGACAGCATAAATATGATCTTGCTTCAACTCGACTTGCCAACGGGGATCTTGGGACTCCCATATGCAATCGATTTCAGACTCACGTTTCAATGGGAATGCAATCCCACTTGGGAAGTTCTCTGAATCAGGTGTTCCCGATTCTTTCCCGCCAAGATATATGTTTCCAATCTTTGCCATTATGGTTTACTGACCTGCCCCTAATAATTATACTACTTTCTAAGTTAGACTTACTGATATTGACTCTGTGACTTCCACCCGGGAGGACTCTCGTTTCTAGTGGCATATAAAATGGGGGAAGGGTCATAACCATAACGAAATTTTGGGAGCTATACAATCCATTGTGCTGGCTGACCACATAGGTAACACTGGACTACGGATTTTAGCAAGTTCCCTTTCAATATAGTCCATAGGGGCAAGATAGCCAAGTGATTGGTGTGGACAACTGAAATTATATTCCATAAGCCACCCAACGCAAGAACTATAAAATATGGGGATTGTGGTCGTCAAGGGTTTCTGTGGTAAAATCTGCACTGTTATGAAAAAGCTTCGCTTTTTATGCTTCGCTTCTCGCGATAATTTTACTTTTGCCGGGCTTCTCTGATGCTCAGCCAGCATCACGATCACGATGCGAACTCCGCCGATACCAGATAATTAGGTAGGGATATGCTAAGTTTGAGGATAGTTTGAAGCTTTATCGTAGGCTTGCAACTTTTGAGAAAGGGTTTGGCTATTGGGGATGACTAAAGGAACCTTACGACTTATCAGGTAGAGAAAAACCGATTTTCCTAGGCTTTTCTGAATATGTGATGTCAAAATAGATAAGCACTTCGTCTAGTTTAGTCAATAGTAGTGCCTTCGGGACATATTTCTCTTTGGAATAGGCTTGACCTCCAAGCCAACTTGCAGTGATACGGTGCTGTACCTCTGAAGGAGATATGCGGAACTGAGCGACATCTATTCCAATGCCTTCTAATATAGAAGGCGAAGCATGGTATTCGTTTGCATATATATCTTCAACCAAGGTTAGCTTATCAACATTCTGACGGAGTGATTGAAGCATCGCATATGCTCGTGCAAGTGTATCTTGGTCGTCTTTCTTCATATTTGCTATCCTCTCCAAATCCGCTGGCTAGATAGACTAATGCTCAAATTCGCCAGCGATATTGTATTCAGGTTCAATGACAGAAATAGCATAATGCTCTAAAAGGGCGCGTGCCCTCCAAGGACACCTTTCACGTTTCTCATCGGGAACAACCAAATGCTTTACCGCGCAGTTTGAAGACAAGTATTGCTGGGCTGCCACAGAATTGACACAAATGCCCTCTCCGATTAGTCCTTTTTGGACTGGCTGACCGTAAAAGCGAGCATTCTCATTTTGATGCTGCCTGTGCTGCCGGATTCTCTTCCTTATGTTTTTGGTCTTGCCCACATAGATATGTTTCTTTTGCTTTATGTCGTAGATTAGATAGACTCCAGGTTCTTCTGGGAGTCGGCTTACAGCTTGGTCATAGCCCAATTCATTTGAATTGAATAGCATATTAAAAGAGCGAATAACCCCATCATTAGGTTTCTGCATCTTTTATATCTCCTTTCCAAATTCCCTAGCTGGCTACTCCTTCCAGTGAATATGCATTACCAGCCTTTTGCTGCCATATCTGTAGCCCCACCCAATTGCTCATCCTTTATGATTTGGACTGCTTTCTTTACCATCGCTTCATCATCTAAAGCCGATACCAAAAGCACCCCCGCTAATCCTTCCTGCCTCACACCTTCTTGTTTCGCCCTCTCCTTTAGCCGATTGTGAATTTTATCAGTGGTAAATACATCTCCCATATTAATTCCTCCTCTGTTCTGCTCTTTCTAAATTCGCTGGGCTATCCTGTTATTTCTTTAACCGTGCTTTAAGAATTGGAAACCGTATACCCGTATGCTTCAAGACGCCTCTTAGCTGTTTCCAGTTCCTCCTCCCTGAATAAGCTCTGAAATTCTGATTTCAAGACGAGAAATTCCACGCTGAGGTCGAGCCTCCCACATTCCCAAAGCTTTGTGAATCCATACTGGGGAGCATCTGTAGAAAGCAGCCGTTTTGCTGCTTCTAAACCACGCATTTCATTAACCATACGAAGAAAATAGGTTGCATTATAGTGGCACTGTTCTTTCGCCTCTTTATAGATATTTAGCATTGCGTTGTGGAAACTAGTTTCAATATTTGCCATGACCCCCTCCTGTTCAGAACCAGGTTCTTTCTCAATTTTCATCTTTATTGCACTCTCCAAATCCGCTGGCTGGTTACTCATCAGGGAGTGCATACATCGTAATCGTTATAGTAGAGCTTGCCGAATCAGATTTGTCAGCTTCACTTACGCTAGCAGCTGCCTCATCGGGAATGCTGGTATCAGCAATTGAAGCCTTAGTATCGTTGATATTTGATAGAAGTAGGCTACCCAGAAGCACCACAATAGCAGCTAAGGCTACTAAACTTATCATTCCCACTTCTTCCTAATTCCATTATACTCCCGAATAACTCCAAATAGAATAGGCTTAGACTGATTTCAACCAGCTCTACAGAACGGCAAAACTTAACAATGCGAATGAGTATGAGAGGGTTTACTGGACTAACCAATGCATTCTCAAAGAAGGAGTAGTTTCACTTTGTTGAGTTGTGACTATGGGTGAGAAGTAATCGCGAAAATCGTAATTACAGCTCTAGAGGGGCCATAATACCAAAAGACTCTATATGCTGCTGGTGTATTCTGCTCTGCGTATGCCTCAAAAACTTTTTCACCATTTGGCCCTTTCAAACTCAAATACTCGTGAGTTTGAAGACTATTGTGTCGAGGATTTATTGCTAGAAATCCGATGGTCTTTTTGACAGATTTGTAGTGTTTCTTTTGGGACGTATCACCCTTAAGTAGTTTGTAAGCCCCCTCCGCTTCCTCTGTCCATTCTAACTCAAACAAAACGTGACCTTATAGAGCATCAAGATCAACTTTTGATACCCTGCCTTGTGCAGCATCAGAAAGACCCCGCCGAACTGACGCAAGGGCATCTGAGTCATTGAATAGCCACGCTTCTGAAGCCGGGATGGTTACCTGTGGATCTAGCACAAATTGCCCAATGCTGTTACGGTATATATGATATGTGATGCCCTCCTGCACTGGGACTTTGGGCAGAACTATTCGCCTTTTGGCATCTGGCTTCACGCCCTCAGCCACCCTTTTGAAATCTTGATCCTTTATTATCATAGCCATCACGGTAACACTGTAACATAGGTGGGGCAGTTGTCAAGTGGGATAATCCCCTATCCAGTATCCAACTTATTACATTTCAAATTGACCCACTACCAAAAATCGGGATAATGCTAAGATACACAGGGTCAGCGAAGTCCGAATACTATCGAGGCTCTATTTTGAGGACCTGGAGTGTATGAGAACAAACAGCTTATTAATAAGAGTTGGTGTTGTTCCTGGCAATAAAAGTAGCTATAATATAGCTTTGTTGGGGATTAGTCTAGCGGTAGGACGACTGACTCTGGATCAGTTAGGCCAGGTTCGAATCCTGGATCCCCAGCCATACCTGGCGAAAAACAAGGAGCCTCCTGCTGTGAGCAGTGCCTTCGAGAACTCTAGAAGCCAGGGATGTAACACAAAAAGGAATTGAAAATGTTATTCTAGCCAAGGATTACCCTGGTAACGATCTCCTAGCGCAAAAACCAACACGACTTGACACTTTATGGCGAATATGCTACAAAGCATAGTGAATACCTTGAATCAGTGTGTCGTTTCAAAGCTCGACTCTTCATTATGTGCAGGGTCAGCTGGGAAAGTAGTCGTAGGCATGACCTCATTAGTTGGGCAAAGGGTTTTCAAGCCAAGAGACTGCACTGAGAGTAGAGGAATAACAAAATCAAAGGAGGTGCAGTCATGGCTTTTACAGACAAGACCCTGACATGCAGTGATTGCGGGCGGGAGTTCACTTTTACAGCGGGAGAGCAGGAGTTCTATGAATCTCGTGGCTTACTGAATGAACCTAAGCGCTGTCCCGACTGCCGATCTAGTCGGCGAAGGGAGCGTAGAGGTGGCTACGGGTCCTCACGAGTTAGTTATCCTGCAGTATGCGCTGCCTGTGGTAAGGAGACCACAGTGCCGTTTGAGCCTACTGAGGGGCGGCCAGTCTACTGTAAAGAGTGCTATGCCAGAATGAAAGAGTCTGGCGAGCTGCCTAGCGGGGGATAGACAAGCCAGAAAAGAAGTTTTGCTCACGCTGGCAGTGAAGCTTCACCAAGCGGTAAACCGGCGTATATATGGGTGTTACAACGCCTTCTCAGCTTTGTTCTAGCCAACTGCGGTACGGTTTGACAATTTCATTGGCATAATTCTGAATCAACAGTTTAATGCTTTCACCCAAAGATGTAAGATGAAATTGCAATCCTATGCTTGCCCATTATATTCACACACTTGAGAAAAGGAAATAACTATAGTGCCTATTCACTTTGGCAGCACAATACATTGAAAAACTAAGCAAACCCCTCTAAAATAAAGGGGAGGCCAAAAGAGTGGGTAATAAGAAAATTAAACTTTCTGAGGTCGTGACGCCAGGCGAAGTTTCGCCCGAATTCCTAAAGAATATTAGAGGCAATGTGGGGGCATTTGAGCAAGCAGTAGCCAGGGCTGAGGAATTAAGCCAGGCAGCTAAGCAAGCCGCTGAAGAATCGAAGAGAGCCTCCCAAGAAGCTATAGAAAAGATTGAGAAAATAAGCCAGGCAGCCTGGCTGGCCGCTGAGGAAGCAGAGAAAAATTCCTGGGAAGCAGTAAATAAGGCTGATAAAGTAAGCAAGGCCACCAAGAAAACTGCTGAGGAGGCAAGAAAAACCTCTCAGGAAGTTACAAGCAAGGCTGAGGAAATAAGCCAGGCAGCCAAGGAGATTGCCGAGACATCAATAAGCTCATCCCGCGAAGCTATAAGCAGGGCTGAGGCATCAATCAAATTGGCTACGGAGGCTGCTGAGGCATCGGCAAGGGAGTTCGAGCAGGCAGTAAGCAGGGTTGAAACATCAGTCAAAGCAGCCAAAGAGGCTGCTGAGATATCGATAAGGACATCCCGCGAAGAGATACGCCGTATTGATAAAATAAGCCAGGCAGCCATGGAGACTGCCGCGGAGTCGAAAAGAACATCCCAAGAGGCTATAAGCAGGGCTGAGGAAATAAGCCAAGCAGCTAGGAAGGCTGCCGAGGAGTCAAGAAGAGCATCCCAAGAGGCTATAAGCAGGACTGACAAGGTAGCTAAAGCGGCTAACAGGGATGCTGAAGTGTTGGCAAGAACGTTTGAGGAAGCTATAAGCCGGGCCGAAAGAATAAGCAAAGAAGCCCAGAGGACTTCTGAGGAGGCGATAAGAGCATCCCAGGAAGCTATAAGTAAGGCTGATAGGATAAGCCAAGAAACCAAGGAGGCTAGTAAAGATTCAAAAAGTGCGTTCCAAGAAGTAATAAGTAGAGCTGAAAAAATAAGTAAAGCAGCCCACAAAGCTGCTGAGACATCTATAAAAGTATCTCAGGAAGCTGTGAATGCAGCTGAAACGTCACTCAAAATGGCTATGGAGGCTGCTGAAGAATCAAAAAAATTGTCCCAAGAAGCTATAAGCAGAGCTGAAGAGGTAAGCCAGGCAGCCAAGCAGGCTGCTGAAGAATCGAAAACAGCTTCCCAGGAGGCTATGAGCAGAGCTGAAGAGGTAAGCCAGGCAGCCAGGAAGATTGCTGAGGAATCAAAAGCAGCTTCCCAGGAGGCTGTGAGTAGAGCTGAGGAGGTAAGCCAGGCAGCCAAGCAGGCTGCTGAAGAATCGAAAACAGCTTCCCAGGAGGCTGTGAGCAAAACTGAGGAAATAAGCCAGGCAGCCAAACGGTCCGCCGAGGAATCAATCACAGTGGCCCAAGAAGCTGTTGTGGTATCGATACGAGCATTTGAGGAAGCCATCAATAGGGGTGAAGAAACAAGTAAATTAGCCAGGAGGGCTATTACGGCATCAATACGGGCATTTGAGAAAGCAATAAGCAGTGCTGGGAAAATAAGTAAACTGAGTACAGAGCCTGTAGGGGAAGAAGCAATAGCATTCAAAGAAGCCGTAAGCAGGATTGACAAGATAGGCAAACCAGCTGAGGAGCCTACTAAGCTACCAATAAAAGCATTGGAGGAGGCGATAAGCAGAACTGAGACGGGCACGAAAGAAGAAAGAGAGCCAAAAGAGATTAATAAAGACGTTAAGGCACGGTTGAATTTTTTAGCTAGAATGTATGCCACTGATAAAGCTAAACAAACTGGGGAAGAACAAGAAGCTAATGAAGATGAACAGGCCTAGATAAAGGCAAGGCTAGAGGAAATTCTAGGCTGGTGCCATGACAAACTGTAGAAATCCGAGACCAAAACATGTTAAAATTAATAATAAAATTAAGTGTAGAGTTCCCATATTAATCTGGCACAGGATAGATAAACGTGGGAGATTTTAAAGAAAGGGAGGTGCACTTCATTGGAGTCAAAAGAGCAGGTTTTCATACGCCGTAAGGAAGAGGCAATCAGGAAAGAGGAACCAGAACAGCAAGCAAAAGGAACCCCCAAGAAAACTGAGCAAGCTGCAACGCCCCTTGATGCGATTCAACAGCAAGCCATGATGGCCTATGCAGCCTATATGGAAGCCGAACAGCAAGTAGCCAAAGCCTACAAGGAAAATGAGCAACAAGTAGAAAAAGCTTATAAAGAGGCTGAACAGCAAGCCAACAAAGCTTATGAGGGAAGCATAGCACAGGCAGCAAAGATCCGGGAGGAAGTTGAACTACAAGCCAGAAAGGCTTTTGAGCAAAGCATAGCTCAGATGGCAAGAATCCGAGAGGAGGCTATCGTGCAAGCCTCAGAAGCCCGCAAGGAGACTATGAACCAAGCCTGGGCAATCTACACCAAGAGTAGAAGGTTAGGATAAAGCTAGAAAGATTGTTTCCTCAATTCTGCCTGTAATGGTGATGTTTTTGTTATAGAAAGCAGATAGCATATTACTTTGTGCGGTTGGTTATTAGTGAGTCTATTACCCTAGCAATAGAGGGATGTCGTCGAAAATAGCCGCAAGTTTCCTATCAGGGTACTGTAATCCTTGCTGTCTTGCCTTCACAACAGAGATTAAGTCAATCGCTTTGGTGAAATAGCCCGTAATTTTCCTCACAGCACTGATTTCAGACAGAATTAAAGTAACAGCCACGGACTTCTTTTGTCTGGGGTAATCGCCACTCCGTATTAAAGCATTCGGGGCCACATCCTTCAGGTGGTCTCCAATCTCTTTAATTAGATCCATACTCATCTCCTCGTGTGGCGCAGAGACGAGATATAGAGCTCTCCTTGAATCCTTAGGGCTACATGTGAGTGATAGTTCACCTATGGCTTGATCCATTGCATGAGCTTTCTTTCCGGTCTCAGCCATTTTATCTCGGAAATCATGGTTCGTTCCAAAAGGAAGGCCTATTCTACGCCGGATTGGGGAATTGCCTTCGCCTATTACTGTCCATCCTACCAGAGTCTGTATTATATCTCCAGCATCCAGCATTTTTGACCCAACGTATTTGGGGACTCTCTCTTCGCCAGCACAAAGCAAGTTGTAAAACGGCTCAACTATCCGAGCGTTGATGGCTTTTAGGTTATTTAACATAGTGGAATTCTTATTAATATACCTGTCATTGTCGATAAGAAATATGGCATCTGCAACTAAGTATACAGATTTAAGGCATACCGCTGTGTTATAAACGGTTCTTGCCTCTGTTGCCTCTTCCTGTTGAAACGGTAGGACAATAGCATTATAAACTGGTTTTCCTATGTAGCGTTCTTTTAGACACTGTGATAGTACCCCTATCGATCCCGAGCCAGTGCCACCAGCGGCAGCAGCAATCAATAAGAAAGCATCCGTTTCAGGGAATCGCTCACTTGCTCTTACAGCATTTATAATCTTGTCGCTATCTTGTTTGGCTACCTCGGCCCCAAGTTCACTTATCTTGCCTACGCCATGGCCATTAGTCTTTTGACCCCCGATAGGAATTCTATGCTTGTAATCAGACTTGATAGTGGATAGCCCGCTTAAATCAGCAACATCCGTATTAACAGCAAAACAGTCACTAATTATATTGAACCCCCGCTGAGAGCGCGCTCTCTTGTTTAGCCGAGCAAACCTATCAGCAATCCTGCCACCACATTGCCCCAAACCTATAATCAAAATTTTCATATGGTTTATTTTAGACAATCCTGCATAGTAATGTCAACACTTGCGAATTACCTCATAGTAATTAGTATTGTAAATGGCACAATTCCTTCAATCAGCAAGCCAATCCCTGTATTTGCCAGCACGCTATTCAGAAGACTTCACTTAGATATATATGACTACTCACATTCATGAGCCTTCCACAGCCCTCGCCCCTGCCCCCGTGCCACTTTCTCCAACCGAAGAAAATACGACTGGTATTTAAGGTTGGGAGGATAGGGAAAAGAGTAAGCATAGCCCAACCTGACAAGCTCAGCATTAACCATTGTATCATCCACCCAGACATATCTGAGCAGGCGTCCGTATTCATCTTTATCCTCTACGTCTTTCTCCAGCCGAACTCTCTCACCCTCGACCAGGTTCCGATTAATTTCCGACGCCTCAAAATAGTAAAGCTCGCCTCTTTCTGGAGTATCAATGCCAATATAACGCACTTTCATTCCACCTTCTACTTCTATTGTGTCCCCATCAATAACACCGGTAACAAGAACCGCATTCTCATCAATTCTGATACAGGCTGTGACCAGGAGAGTTAAAACTAAAATAAGGCCGCTGCCAGGAGTAAAAACAAACACCTATTGCGTTTTATCATTTTCCCTCTCAGAAGTTGCAAGTTTTCATCATAAATCTGTCTAGATTATACCCCTATTTAAAACCCAACAGAAAAACCTCGGGAGCAAATTCCAAACCTCTCTTTTAATTTACCTCAATTTAGGCTAAACTTCCGTGGATATGGCCCTCAAGTACAATCCTCAGGGGATAGAAAAAAAGTGGCAGGGGAAGTGGGAAGCTGACCATCTCTATGAGGTTAAGGAAGATAGTAACCGACCCAAATTCTATGCTCTGACCATGTTCCCCTACACCTCAGGAGACCTCCACATCGGACACTGGTACGCCATGGCACCTTCAGATGTCCATGCCAGATTTAAGAGAATGCAAGGGTATAACGTGCTTCATCCTATGGGCTTTGATGCCTTTGGATTGCCAGCAGAAAATGCTGCTATTAGCCATGGGATCCATCCTCATGAATGGACAATGAGGAATGTAGAACGTATGCGCCGGCAGCTTAAGAGCGTAGGGGCAATTTATGACTGGAATCGAGAGGTGGTTAGCTGCCTGCCCGAATATTATAAGTGGACGCAGTGGTTTTTCTTGAAATTCTATCACGCTGGTCTGGCTTACCGGGCTAGGGCACCAGTTAACTGGTGCCCTAAGTGCCAGACAGTGTTGGCTAATGAGCAGGTAATAGGAGAGGGACTTTGCGAGCGCTGCGGCAGCCAAGTGACCAAGAGGGATTTAGAACAGTGGTTTTTCAGGATTACTAAGTATGCTGAGGAACTCCTCGAGTTCAGTCACATAGACTGGCCAGAGCGCATAAAGATAATGCAAAGGCACTGGATTGGCAAAAGCGAGGGCGCTGAGGTTTCCTTTGGCTTAGAGTATGAGAATATAGAGCAGAAAGAGATAAAGGTGTTTACCACTCGCCCTGACACTATCTTCGGCGTGACCTTCTTTCTTCTTGCTCCGGAGCATCCTTTGGTCCCCCGGTTGACTACTCCTGAGCATAAAACCGAGGTAGAAAAGTACATTGCCTGGTGTCAGCGGCAGACAGAGTATGAGCGGACAGCCTTAGGCAAGGAGAAGACAGGAGTTTTCCTGGGAAGCTATGTCATCAACAGATTAAATGGGGAGAAAGTGCCTATCTGGGTTACCGATTATGTCCTGCCAACTTATGGCACCGGAGCGGTGATGGGAGTTCCTGCTCATGATGAGAGAGACCTTGAATTTGCCACAAAGTTTAATCTCCCTGTCCGAACAGTTATTGCTCCCCCAGGTTGGGCGGGTGAGCGATTGTCGGAGGTATATACCGAGCCAGGCGTAATGGTGAATTCCGCAGAGTTCAATGGTTTGCCCAGTGAGGAAGGATATGAAGCAATTTGTGACTTGATCCAAGACAGAGGATGGGGCAAGCGGACTGTTACTTATCGCATTAGGGATTGGCTTATATCCAGGCAGCGCTATTGGGGGGCACCTATACCCATAGTTTATTGTGACAAGTGTGGCATGGTCCCCGTGCCTGAGAAGGATCTGCCTGTTTTGCTTCCAACTGATGCCGAGTTCAAGCCTACAGGGGAGTCTCCACTGAAGCGTTGTCTGTCTTTTGTTAATACCACTTGCCCGAGATGTGGTAGAGCAGCCCGACGAGAGACTGATACTATGGATACCTTTATGTGCTCCAACTGGTATTTTTTACGCTACACCAGCCCTAAGACTGATGATGCCCCCTTTGAAGCTGGTAAGGTGAAATACTGGCTGCCCGTGGATTTATATACCGGGGGAGCTGAGCATGCTGTCATGCACCTCCTCTACTCCCGCTTCTTCATTAAGGCAATAAGGGATATGGGCTTGGTTGACTTCGATGAGCCATTCACTCATCTTTTCAACCAGGGCACGATAGTTTATCGCGGTGGGAAAATGAGTAAATCTAAAGGCAACGTAATTGCTCCAGATGAATATGTAGCTGAGTTGGGGGCTGATGCCGTTCGTGCCTATCTTATGTTTATCGGACCATGGGAGCTGGGAGGGGAGTGGAGCGATAGTGGCCTCGTAGGCATAAGTCGCTGGCTAAGCAGGCTGTGGAGCCTGGTAGGAGCAGGCTACACAAGCCAGGATATCGAGCCAAAGGCGGAGAAGGAACTGCGCCATATCACCCATAAGACGATTAAAAAGGTAACCCATGATGTAGAGAAATTTCGCTTTAACACCATGCTGGCTAGCCTTATGGAGTTTACCAACTATCTGTCCAAAGTGCAGGAAGTCAAAAATATCTCAGCTCCCCTTTGGCATGAAAGTATCACATATCTGCTGCTCCTCCTTGCTCCCACCACCCCCCACCTTGCCGAAGAGCTATGGGCCAGGACTGGACACCCCTACAGCATTCACAACCAATCCTGGCCAGAGTGGGATGAAGAGCTGGCTAAGGAGGAGGAAATCACTCTGGTTATCCAGATAAATGGCAAATTGAGGGATAAACTGATTGTGCCCATTTCTATCACTGAGACTGAGGCCAGGGAGCTGGCCCTGTGCAGGGAACGAGTGAAGACCTACACTGATGGTAAGGAAATTACCAATATCATTTATGTGCCCCAAAGAGTAATAAATATTGTAGCGAAGTGAGGAAAGAAAATGCGAATTGCCTTTATTGGCGGCGGGACTATGGGTGAGGCAATAGTAAGGTGCCTGCTCAGCAAAGATGTCGCTGTGCCTGCCGATGTTGTAATTAGTGATGTGAGCCAATCACGGCGAGAATTATTAAGCAGAGAATATGGAGTGAGCACCCTAGCCGATAATAGAAAAGCGATAGAAGGTGCTGATTTAATTATTCTGGCTGTGAAGCCTCAGGATTTAGCTCAGGTAATGGAGGAGATAAAAAATCCTGCCCCACAGCAACTTGTATTATCCATAGTAGCTGGTGCCAGCTTGTCTAGTTTGCAGCATGGTCTAAAACATACCTGCATTATCAGGGCTATGCCTAACATGCCAGCGCAAATCGGTGAGGGAATGACGGTATGGACAGCAACGGCCAAAGTGAGCCAGGGGCAAAAGGAGATAGCTCGATCCATCCTTGGTTCCATGGGAGAAGAGCTCTATGTCAATGATGAGAAATACTTAGATATGGCTACCGCCTTAAGCGGAAGTGGCCCAGCCTATGTGTTTCTTTTTATCGAGGCCTTAATTGACGCCGGAGTTCATATTGGCCTGCCTCGCAATATGGCTGAGAAATTGGCAATACAAACGATAATCGGCTCCACCCATGCCGTTCAAAAGACAGGCAAACACCCTGCCGAGCTGAGAAATATGGTTACTTCTCCAGGAGGAACTACCGTGGAAGCTCTTCTTCAGTTAGAAAAAGGAAATTTCCGTTCAATCCTCCTTGAAGCTGTTGCCGCTGCTTACAACAAGGCTAAGCGCCTCTAGGAAAGCTTCAAAGTGTGATGGATTCATTCTTCGAATACCGAAATTGCCCTAACTGCGGGCAGAATTGTTTCACTGTGCTCTTCGACTCTAACATGGGAAAAAGTGATTTTCAACAAGGAATAGAGAGTGTATATATGCTGCCAGGGGATAAATATGGGAGGCATGTCAAATGCCGGAATTGTCATCAGATATATGTAAATCCCATTGAAAAATGGAGCAAAATCAATGAGGACTACGCTCAAAGGAAAAGCATTGATGCCACTATTGTTCGGGAGAGTCGTTTACGTGCTACTAAATCACAAGTAGAATTAATTAAAAGGTATAAGAAGGGCACAACTCTTTTAGATGTAGGTTGTGGAGAGGGTTTTTTCCTGTTTAATGCCTCTAAGGCTGGATATACCACTAAAGGGATTGAGTTATCACAAGATGCGGCTGCGTACGCCAAAAGGGAATTTAGCCTGGATATAGAGGCAGGAGCCTTCGGAGATGTGCAATTCCCGGGAAACCATTTCGAGGTAGTCACCTTATGGCAGGTTCTGGAACACATCCCACACCCGCTTGAAATTCTCAAGGAAGCTCACAGGATACTTAAGCCAGGAGGGCTGATAGCAGCATCAACTCCCGACATTGAGGGGATACCCTCAATGATGCTCCGAAGAAAGTGGTGGAATATAAGAAGGATTCATATTAACCAATTCAGCACAAAGACCCTTATGGATATCCTCCAAAATGCCGGGTTTAAAAATGTATCCTCTGTGTCTTACCGAGAATCTATAAGCCTACTTATGTTATTAATACCAATAGTAAGACACCTGAAGGCATATGGACTTCTAAAAGATTTATCTTACCCCAGCGCTATTTTAGGTAAAGCTCTGAATAAGATAACGCTAACATATCCCTCAAGACTCGATAACTGTACAGTGATTGGTTTCAAGGGGTGAACTTAACTAACGTCCGGTGTTTTGCCTGGATGTAGATTGTGCCATTTCTGTAGAAGTTGCTCATGTGTCTCTTCGTGGTCAGGATCAAGAACACAAGCCTCCACAGGACAAACCTCAGCGCATTTAGACGATTCAAACCAGCCTATGCACTCAGTGCATTTGTCAGGGTCAATAACATAAATTGGGTCTCCCTGGTCGATTGCCTCGTTTTTGCATTCCGATAGGCAGGCGCCACAACAGATGCAATCCTCACTAATTTTGTACGCCACTTTTACATTACCTCCTTAAACTTTTATTTCGTATACCTTATTTTAGGGCCCTGACTTGCTACTAAAATATCAAGAGACCTTCATCCCAAATTTTTTCCTTAGTGCCCCAGCAACATGGTCAGGAACCATCCCTTCTACACAACCTCCCAACTTGGCTACTTCCTTAATCATGCTAGAACTGAGGAACTGATACTGCGAGCTTGTCATCAGACAAATTAGCTCAATGTCTGGCGCTAGCTTTTTGTTCATCAGCGCTATTTCGAATTCCCGCTCGAAATCAGAATTCGCTCGCAACCCTCGGATCATAACTGCTCCCTTTGCCCGGTGAATAAAATCAACTGTAAGTCCAGTAAAAGATTTGACGCTTATATCAGGCAAACCAGCCACTGCTTCCTCTACCATGTTTACCCTTTCCTCAAGCGAGAAAAGTGGCTGTTTGTCAGGCTTATCATAGACAGCGACAATCAACTTATCAAAAATGGCTGATGCTCGTTTAATAACATCAACATGCCCAAAGGTAATGGGGTCGAAGGTGCCAGGATAAACTGCTATTGTCATAGTTTAGCCATCTCTCTGATAAATGGAAATGAAGGTATCACCATAGCGGCGCTGTTTAGCCAGACATAATCCACCATATTGGGGATTTAGTGGAAAGCGATTTGCATGACAGACCACAACTGCAGAGTTTTCCCCCATCAATAATTTCGAGTTAGCTAGAATTGCCAACAAATTACTTGCAGTGGAGTCTGAATAAGGAGGATCCATAAAGGCGATATCATAATAATTATTATCAAGGAAAGCAAGCGCCCTGTTTACGCTACAGCAATAAATATGAGCTCTGTCTGATAACCCCACCTTATTCAAGTTGTATTTAATGGTGTCACAACATTTTCTATTTCGATCAACAAAGTCAGCCCATTCTGCCCCGCGGCTTAGAGCCTCTAATCCCAGAGCACCACTGCCAGCATATAAATCAAGAACACGACCCCAACAGCAGGCGCTGTTCTCTAAAATAGAGAAAACCGCTTCCTTCACTAAACTGGTTGTAGGCCGTATCAATCGCCGCGGTGGAGCTTTTAGCTGAACCCCTTTGGCTTTACCACCAATAACTCGCATCTTCAGCCTCTCATAATTTTATTATATTGGGATTTGTTGACTGTTTCAAGCTACCTTGTTCACTCCCAAATACAACAAACATTACAACTAACCCAGTGCCCCTTTCTTGAAGAGGGCCCTGGTCAATGTGATGGAATCTACTCTCTACCATATCAGACCACCACCAATAACCACAAATACTGGTGCCAGTAACAGCGAGATTACTGACATTAACTTGAGCATTATATTTAAGGATGGCCCAGCAGTGTCCTTCATGGGGTCACCAGCAGTATCTCCTACTACTCCTGCCTTATGAGCATCTGAGCCCTTACCACCAAAATGTCCTGCCTCAATCCATTTTTTGGCATTATCCCAGGCACCGCCAGCATTGTTCAGGGTGACAGCGAAGATAAAGCCGGTGGCTAAGGCACCAATAAGGAAACCACCCAGTGCATATTTGCCAAGGATTACCCCTACGAGTATGGGCATAACTATGGTCATTATCGAAGGAGCCATCATCTCCTTCAATGCTATTCTGGTGGCAATATCTACGCATTTACCGTACTCTGGCCTGGCGGTGCCTTCCATTATGCCCTTTATCTCACGCCATTGCCGGCGGACTTCTTCTATAATAGCTGATGTAGTTACCCCCACAGATTTCATGGTCATAGCACAAAAGATAGGGGGCATAAGTGCTCCCAAAAATATGCCAATGATAACTGGCACGCTTAGCAAGCTTAATTCCGGAGGTATTGTTAGTTTGCCCGTGGACGAGATTGTCACTACCCCTACAGCCATAGCGAAAGAGAGGATTAAACCCAAAGAATTCATTGCAGCAGCACCAATAGCAAATCCTTTGCCCGTAGCCGCGGTAGTATTGCCCAGAGAATCTAAGGCATCGGTCCTCTCACGCACCTCCTCCGGTAGCCCCACCATTGTAGTTATGCCTCCAGCATTGTCAGCTACGGGTCCATAAGCATCAGTAGCCAGTGTCACGCCTAAAGTGGACAACATGCCCACGGCAGCTAAAGCAACACCATAAAAGCTAGCGAAGTGGAAAGCTACGCCAATTGCTATAACTACCAAAATCGCAGGCGGCCATGTGCTCATCATGCCATTAGCAAAGCCACGAATTATAGTAGCACCAGCACCAGAGGCGGACGCTTCAGAAATTTCCAATGTTGGCTTATAAGCATAGGAGGTGAAATAATTTGTGCTCTCCCCCATAAGAGCACCAGCTACAAGACCAGCAAACATAGCCCAGAAGACACTCAAGCTGGCATGTAGAAAATAAATTACTAGAAAACCGAATATTGCCGTCAATATCGTGGCGCTAAGCGTACCACGGCGCAGCGCTCCTAGAAGAGCGCCCATCTCCACCCCCTCCCCTACCCTGACTAAAAAACAGCCAATTACAGAGGCTACCAGACCTCCTGCCATGATTAACATTGGCAACCACCAAGTAGCTTGTAAGGCAGCATCGGCTGAAAGTGTAGGAAATAATATTCCCGTTACCCATGGTGCTACCACGCCACCAACAACACAAAGTGTCATAGTAGCAATAACGGTTTCAACATAAGATTCAAATAAGTCAGCACCCATGCCGCATACATCACCAACATTATCGCCGACAAAATCAGCTATAACGGCGGCATTCCTGGGATCATCCTCCGGTATTCCAGCCTCCACTTTGCCCACTAAATCGGAGCCAGCATCAGCCCCTTTGGTGAAGATACCACCACCTACCCTGGCAAAGAGAGCTACCAATGATGCCCCGGTACCATAAGCTGGGATTATAGCTAGAAAACTGGGACTATTATGCCAGGCGAAGTAGAGAATGGATAATCCTATAGCACCAATGCTGACCACAGTCAGCCCCATAACAGCTCCACCCCTGAAGGAAACTCTTAATGCTTGATTCAACCCTTTTTGCGCTGCAGCACAAGTCCTGCCATTAGATCTAACCGCCATATTCATGCCGGCATAGCCAGCACCCATAGAACACGCGGCACCAAAAATAAAGGCCACAGCCGCTCTCCAACCTAAAGAAGGGGTAACAAATCCCAAAAGGCCTAAAATTACGGCTATCACAACTACTACAATAAGTAAGGTGCGATATTCTCTGCCGATAAAAGCCATGGCTCCTTCTCGGATAGCACGAGAGCATTCCCTAATCTTATCCGAGCCCTCATCCTGCCGTAAAACATAACGCACAAAATATGCAACTACTCCAGCACCTATAAGCCCCACAATCACGCAAATCCAGACTAAATCCATGCTTCCTCCCTTCCTATATAGTATTAAAAAGAGGGACACCAGGATTAAACTCAGGTATCCCTACTTTCGTCCCTTCACTAAGACAATCCATACCAAAGAGGTAACTTTAATATAAAAATTCGTTGCCCGTCAAATATAACATGTGAACTTGCTGGAGTTCCATGCAGAAAGTTCTGGCCACAGAGGTTAGGTTTGAATTCTTATTACTATAAGGCTATTATAATAAGTTGTTTATATCACCAAGCATCTCCAATGTTTACCTGAGCTCAAGGTGCTGCGTGATATACAATATGTGGCGCATTCGTCTAGTGGTTTTAGGACACCTCCCTCTCAAGGAGGAGATCACCGGTTCGAATCCGGTATGCGCTACCAAATAGGCAATAATATTAACCATAAAATGAGTTAATTGGTTGTTTAGTCTGCTATTCGCCAAAGTTCAATGATAAGAATGGCGTAAACCGGTGAGTTAAGCCCTACTCAGACCTCAGTGCTTCAACAGGATTAAGGCGGGAGGCATTCCAGGCGGGGAAAAATCCAAAGAATAGACCAATACCAACCGACACGGAAACAGCAAGGATGACTATATCAGCGGTCACCAGGGTCGTCATCAGCCCCATGCTGTCAACGATTGATGAGATTGCCCAGCCCAAGATAACCCCGATGATGCCCCCGGCAAACGTCAGGAAGACAGCCTCTAAGAGAAACTGAGTCCATATATCCCGCTCCCTGGCTCCCAGCGCCTTGCGGATGCCTATCTCCCTGGTTCTCTCCAGCACCGAGACCAGCATGATGTTCATCACGCCGATGCCACCGACCAGCAGTGCAATGGCGGCGATAGCGCCCAGAAGAAGGGTCATCAAGCCCGTTACTTGTGAAATGGTACTGGCTATCTCCTTCATAGACATAATGCTGAAGTCATCATCCACGCCAACCCCAAGGCGGTGGTGGGTGTGGAGCAGGCTGGTGATTTGCTCAATGACATTATCTGTCTGTGCCTCGTCACTTATCGTCAGGGTTATGGATGACACCACGCGCTCGCCCTGGGCAGTCCGCGGCTGAGCAACCATCTGCTGCATAGCTGTCAACGGAATAAGGACGGCGTCATCGGGAGAGCCGAACATACCTCCCTTACTCTCTAGAACCCCGATAACGCGGACAATATTGGTGCCCATCCGCATCTGCTGCCCTATGGGATTAGCATCTCCAAAGAGCGTCTCTTTTACATTGGAGCCAAGCACAGCTACCTTCGCACCATGCTGATAGTTATATTCAGTGAAGAAAGCACCATTGGCGATCTCCAAATTCTGTACATCCCAATACTCCGGGGTCACCCCGGTGACCTGGGAATTCATATT
>Ga0210003_1000128_pt1 | contig 64864 bp, 51 predicted proteins | sample LantaG_FD_182804 | JGI IMG/M metagenome (GOLD analysis project Ga0210003, IMG submission 182804) | Deep subsurface microbial communities from Baltic Sea to uncover new lineages of life (NeLLi) - Landsort_02402 metaG (SPAdes) (version 2) | ecosystem: Environmental > Aquatic > Marine > Oceanic >... | reverse complement strand
GGAGTTTGATAGGTTGCCCCATTCGGGAATCTTCGACTCACAGCTTGTTTCCAGCTCCTCGAAGCATTTCGTCGGTTTCCACGCCCTTCATCGGCTCTGAATGCCTAGGTATCCCCCGTGTGCCTTAGGTTATTTGACCTTCCACAAAACACTCTACCTTGTGATGAAGATAAAGTCAAGTGGTTGTTCTTTTTTCACACGTAAGAAGTTTCTTACCGCGTGTGGAGATAAGCGGGTTCGAACCGCTGACATCTGCCGTGCAAGGACAGCGCTCTACCAACTGAGCTATATCCCCTTAGGTGCCTTCAGAGTAAAATTCTGACGCACAGGTCTTCTGTGTGGGCCGTAGTGGACTTGAACCACCGACCTCGCCCTTATCAGGGGCGCGCTCTAACCAGCTGAGCTAACGGCCCAAAAGGCTCTGTAAGTCTTTTGCTCTACGAGTAATATACCGGATGAAGACACCCCTCGTCAACCTTCCACAGAACGAGACTCCTCTCTTATTCTTGGTTGTGTTTTGAGCCTGTAAAAAGACCTCCTAAGACCCTTACAGTCGAGCAAAACCCGGACCAAGCGATGCCATGCGCCTACCCCATCAGCTCGACCGCCCCGCATCGAGCGAGCCCATTCCGTGAGGGACGAGGGGGAGCCCGGCCGAGCTTCTTCTACAACTTCGGCCGGGCTCTCAAATCCCTTCGTGGAGGAAACCAGCAATTAGTTTTCTTCGAAACCGAAAACGCGTTTAAAGGTGTCACGAACTTGATCACCAGAGTCAATACTCGCAAGGGGGTCTTTTCGTAAACGGTGACGTAAGCATAATGGGATAATACGGAAAATATCTTGCGCTGTTACTTCCGTACGTCCTTCAAATGCAGTGAGGGCCATACTTGCTCGGTTTGTAACGATATCACCACGTAACCCGTCAACATCTAATTCCGAACAAATTTCGGAAATTTTTACCCGGAGATCATAGGCAATCGTTACCTGTTTTAAACGTTCGCGTGCATCCGCAATTTGTTGTGTTAATTCTTGTTGTGAATTCGCATAGGTTGTACGGAAGCTTGCCGGTGCTTCGTCGAATTGGGCACGTTGTTCGACAATTTGAACACGTAAATTCGGTTCTTTCACGGTACCAATCTGTGCGTGCATACCAAAACGGTCAAGGAGTTGCGGTCGTAACTCACCTTCTTCAGGGTTTCCTGACCCTACGAGAATAAAACGTGCTGGGTGACTAATCGAAATCCCCTCACGCTCAACCGTATTCCAGCCAGAAGCAGCCGAGTCCAATAAAACGTCAACGAGGTGGTCATCAAGCAGGTTTACCTCATCCACATATAAAATTCCACGGTTTGCTTTCGCTAAAAGACCAGGTTCAAAGGCTTTGACGCCTTCTGTTAATGCTTTTTCAATATCGATTGTCCCGCAAACACGATCTTCCGTTGCACCGAGCGGGAGATCGACCATAGTAATCTTACGCGAGGTCACTTCAAGTTGTTCTTTGGCTTGTACTTTTTCGCGGACTTCTTGGCTCATTAACTCGGGATCCTGAGGATCGGAATTAAAAGGATCATGCGCAACAACTTGAATTTCTGGTAGGAGGTCAACCAACGCTCGAACCGTTGTTGATTTTCCCGTTCCACGGTCGCCCATAATCATGACACCACCAATTTTCGGGTCAATAACGTTTAAAATAAGAGCTAATTTCATTTCTTCTTGCCCAACAATTGCTGTAAAAGGAAAGACCGGACGTGACTGTTCTTCAGAAGAAGGGACTTCAATCATAAGTAAAGAGGAGGGACTCAAAGGATAGACACACAATTGCCAGTGCAACCTGCGGTGTTTTTATTAAAAAAATCGTTTTCTATATATCAGTGTAAAAGAAAGTGTAAAGAAGTTCAAATGTTTCTGCTTGGGTCGGGTTAGGCGCCATGGTGTTCTTGGTCTATAAGGTCTTGTTAGGGAAAGAGATCCTCTGCTTTTGTTTTTGTCTGTTGCGATGTTGTATCGAGCGGTGGAAGTAGGGTACTATAAGAAATGAGAAGAAAATTTTTTCAAAAAGCTTTAAAATCGTTTTATGATGAAAGGTTGGACACGTCTTATGACGTTAAAAACTGCACCACTCTGTGCAGCGCTAGGAGCAATTATGGTAAGTGCTCTGTTTGTGAATGCCGCAGAAGCATACCCCGTTTTTGCACAACAAAACTACGCGTCACCGCGTGAAGCCAATGGACGTCTTGTCTGTGCAAATTGTCACTTAGCTCAAAAACCTGTAGAAATTGAAGTACCTCAAGCGGTATTACCTGATACAGTCTTTGAAGCAGTTATCAAAATCCCATACGACCAACAAGTCACTCAGGTATTAGGGAATGGTAAAAAAGGTGGTTTAAATGTTGGTGCCGTTGTTATTTTACCCGAAGGATTTTCTTTAGCTCCTCCAGAGCGTGTTTCGGAAGAGATGAAAACAAAAGTAGGGAAGCTCTACTTTTCCCCTTATTCTCCTGAACAAAAAAATATTCTGGTTGTTGGGCCAGTTCCCGGTAAAAAATACAGTACAATGGTGCTTCCTATTCTTTCTCCAGACCCAACAAAGGATAAAACGGTATCCTACTTAAAATACCCGATCTACTTTGGTGGAAACCGTGGTCGTGGACAACTATACCCGGACGGTTCAAAAAGTAATAATAATGTGTATACAACACCAGCTGCAGGGACTATTGCACAAATTACTCCACTCCAAGAAAAGGGCGGTTTCGAAATTACAATTGATTCGGTAAAAGGTGATAAGCTTGTTGAAACAATCCCTGCAGGGCCAGAAGTTATTGTAAAAGTAGGACAAAAAGTGACTTCGGATCAACCGTTAACGATTAATCCAAACGTCGGTGGTTTTGGGCAAGAAGAAACAGAAATCGTTCTTCAAAACCCAGCGCGTATCCAAGGACTTTTATTATTCTTTAGTTTTGTCATCTTAACACAAGTATTCCTCGTGCTTAAGAAAAAACAATACGAAAAAGTTCAGTTATCAGAAATGAACTTCTAAGACGACGCTTCCTTGCACGGAGTGCGTACATAGGCCTATGTACGCACTCCGGCATTTTCATAACCGGGTCAAATGAAGTTGCACACGAGGAATAGAGTGTGGTATAATTAAAAATGGAAAGGTGGCAGAGTGGTTTAATGCACCGGTTTTGAAAACCGGCGTAGTCGTTGGGCTACCGAGGGTTCGACTCCCTCTCTTTCCGCTTTGGTTGGGGGTAAAAATAAGACTACTTGTGTATTAATAAATAAGGGAGACTCATAAAAATATGGGTAAAATCTATAATTGGTTCGATGAGCGTCTTGAACTGCAAGCAATTGCTGATGACGTCTCAAGTAAGTATGTTCCACCACACGTAAATATCTTTTACTGTATTGGTGGGATTACATTTACATGTTTCTTAGTTCAAGTTGCAACGGGTTTTGCGATGACCTTCTACTATCGACCGACTGTTGCAGAAGCTTTTGCTTCAGTACAATACATTATGACTGATGTTAACTTTGGGTGGTTAATTCGTTCAATTCACCGTTGGTCTGCAAGTATGATGGTACTCATGATGGTGTTACACGTTTTTCGAGTGTATTTAACTGGTGGTTTCAAAAAACCGCGCGAATTAACATGGGTAACGGGTGTCATCATGGCAGTATGTACAGTTTCCTTTGGTGTAACTGGCTATTCATTACCATGGGACCAAGTGGGCTACTGGGCAGTAAAAATTGTAACGGGTGTACCAGACGCGATTCCTGTCGTTGGGGGTCCACTTGTTGAATTACTTCGTGGGGGTGTTGGTGTTGGACAATCTACATTAACACGCTTCTATAGTTTACATACCTTTGTTCTTCCACTTGCAACTGCAGTTTTCATGCTTATGCACTTTTTAATGATTCGTAAACAAGGTATTTCTGGACCACTTTAAAACAAGGGACCTGCTCTACCCTGTCCCCACGAAATTCACATTTAGGTGATAGTCTTTTATACGTGCAATGACGACATCTTTCAAAAGGTCCTTCTCACACAGGTATAAAAAAATTGTAACAATGACAACCGATATTTTCGGTCTGACATAAAGAAAAAGAACTATTTATAAGGAGCTTGTATGGCTGTAACTAAAAAACCGGATCTCTCAGATCCTGTATTACGCGCGAAGTTAGCAAAAGGTATGGGTCACAATTACTATGGTGAACCTGCTTGGCCTAACGATTTACTTTATATCTTCCCGGTTGTAATCCTTGGAACATTTGCTGGCTTAATTGGACTTTCTGTTTTAGATCCAGCTGCCATTGGTGAACCTGCAAACCCGTTTGCAACACCACTTGAAATTTTACCAGAATGGTACTTCTTCCCGGTATTCCAATTATTACGAACAGTGCCAAACAAACTTCTTGGAGTTGTGTTAATGGCAGCCGTTCCGGCAGGATTATTAACTGTTCCCTTTATTGAGAGCATTAATAAATTTCAAAACCCATTTCGTCGTCCCGTGGCATCAACAGTATTTATTGTTGGTACAGTTGTGGCGATCTATCTAGGAATCGGGGCAACACTGCCAATCGACATCAGCCTAACTCTTGGTTTATTCTAAAGATTCCTTATGCGTTGGCGGGGAGTAACCCGCGTCACCGCCTCGTGGAAAAAGACATCACGGAGAACTCTCTGATGACCAGAGAAATCTCCGAGGCCTTCTGTAGTTGAAGGAGTTCACGGTCTGCACCTTTTTTTATTCACAATTGGGCCGAGCTGGATTTGAACCAGCGTAGGCAGTCGCCAGCGGAGTTACAATCCGCCCCCATTAACCACTCGGGCATCGACCCTCTCGCTTTTTTACCCTGTAAAAAACATTTTCTAAAAAAAGTTTAACAGAAAGGTTTTTAAAACACAAATGGTCACCGAAAACTTTTATATAAAGAAAAAGAATAAAAAACTAGCGGTAGAGTGTTCTTTTTGCTATACTGTCTTTATATCGGGGATATGGCGGAATTGGTAGACGCAGCGGACTTAAAATCCGCCGATTATTATAATCTTAAGGGTTCAAGTCCCTTTATCCCCAAAACTACCGCCCCTTCTACGAGGAGTAGCCCCCCCAGGAGGAGGAAAGAGAAGCATACCCCCCTACTCTGAGAGTACGAGAGCATCTACTCATCCTATAAACGAGTAAACATGGAGGACTCTCAAGAGTCCTCACCGCAACTCAAAAACAGGGGGAGTATTCCACCCCGTTGACATGTACTTACTTTTCGTATAAACTATCTACAAAAAAGAGCCCCCATCGTCTAGAGGCCCAGGACATTTCCCTTTCACGGAAGAAACGGGGATTCGAATTCCCCTGGGGGTACAAGAAGATAATGTGTAAGGGTCTGCACCTAGTTTTCCATAGCTCCGTTGCGGGATAGAGCAGCCTGGTAGCTCGCAAGGCTCATAATCTTGAGGTCGTAGGTTCGAATCCTACTCCCGCCAAAGATTGGCACATCTGACAAGGCCTATAGCTCAGTTGGTAGAGCTCCTGTCTTACAAACAGGTTGTCGTCGGTTCGAACCCGGCTGGGCCTATTTTAAGTCTCTAGTAGAAATTCGGTCCATGTGTCTGTATACTATAATCCGAAAGGTCTCAATCTTTCATTCGTGATAGACTATACCGTATACTACAACCTATATTTCAATCTTTTTAGGGGGTCCTCCCATGGCAGCAGCTTATCTTCCATCAATTTTAGTCCCACTTGTGGGCTTAGTATTCCCTGCGATCGCAATGGCATCATTATTTTTATACATTGAAAAAGAAGAAATTGCGTAATTCGAGGGTGCTTCACGTGACCCGGTGTTGCGGAGGAATATGTCCTCCGCATCCTCTCTCTTTTTGGTGGGATGCGCTCCTGCAGACTGTCTCCCTGGTGCTTCTCTGTCAACCGTCTAAAAAAGCTCTTTGGTAGGCTCTGCGACTTGCATCCAATGCACAAGTACGCTATTATTTGATTAGCCGCCTACTTAGCTCAATGGTAGAGTATTGGTTTTGTAAACCAAACGTTATCGGTTCAAGTCCGATAGTAGGCTATCTCCTTTCATCTGTATGTCATGTGTATGTTTTCTTGTTTTTACGAGGTGAAATATGGTATAAACATCATAAGCTCGTGTGTGTGTCTCAAGATACACACGAGTCGTGTACCCTCTGTGTACATAGAGAAAACAATTCTTCCTTCAACAGTATGTCTCGTTATCGTGGTCCACGATTACGTATTGTTCGCCGTCTCGGTGAATTACCAGGCTTAACTTCAAAGACGTCAAAAAACCAAGCACGTCCGGGTCAACATGGTATGGCACCTCGTAAGGTGTCACAATACGGTATTCGTTTACAAGAAAAACAAAAAATCCGTTTTCATTACGGAATTACAGAATCACAATTAATCCGTTATGTCCGCTTTGCTCGAAAGCTCAAGGGCTCAACGGGTGAAATCCTCTTACAGTTATTAGAGATGCGTTTTGATAACATCGTGTTTCGTCTGGGATTTGCCCCAACAATGCGTGCGGCGCGTCAGTTAATTCGACACAGCCATTTACGAATCAACGGGAAAAAAGTAACGATCCCGAGTTATCAATGTAAACCAACGGATACGATCCAATTGATGGATAAAAAAGGGACCCGTGTCCTTGTGACAAACAACGTGGAGGCGGCAAGTAGCCGTCGTCCAGTCCCTCCTTTTTTAACACTCGATAAAGCAAACCTCTCCGGAACAGTAAACCGTGTTATTGACCGTTTACATGTCGGTCTCACATTAAACGAGTTATTAATTGTGGAATACTACTCACGTAAGGTCTAATCTTCTTAGGGTTCTTCTCGATGCAGGGGGGGGGTCGTCAGGACCCTACAGTGTATGGAGGGTCCATAGCGTGTACGAGCTATGAGGTTATAGTGTCTCCTGTGTTTTACCTTCCACGGTTATTTTAAAAGCCGAGTATACTAAAAAGAACGAAACACTACAGGAGTATTTCCTCTTGTGCTCATCCGTGCGATGGGTGTACCCGGGCAGATTGTATGATCGTCAGAAATATAAATAACTATGTGACAAATGGCTCCACAAACAGAAACAAAAGCAGGTGCTGGATTTAAAGCAGGTGTAAAAGACTACCGTCTTACGTACTACACTCCAGACTACCAAGTAAAAGAAACTGATATTCTTGCAGCATTCCGTATGACACCACAACCAGGTGTACCAGCAGAAGAGTGTGGTGCAGCAGTAGCAGCGGAATCATCAACAGGTACTTGGACAACTGTATGGACTGATGGTTTAACAACATTAGACCGTTACAAAGGTCGTTGTTATGACATCGAACCAGTAAAAGGTGAAGAAAACCAATTCATCGCTTACGTTGCATACCCTCTTGACTTATTTGAAGAAGGATCAGTTACTTCACTTTTCACTTCAATCGTTGGTAACGTATTCGGTTTCAAAGCTTTACGTGCTTTACGTTTAGAAGATTTACGTATTCCACAAGCTTACGCTAAAACTTTCCAAGGTGCTCCGCACGGTATTCAAGTTGAACGTGACAAACTAAACAAATACGGTCGTGGTTTATTAGGTTGTACAATTAAACCAAAATTAGGTTTATCAGCTAAAAACTACGGTCGTGCAGTATACGAATGTTTACGTGGTGGTCTTGACTTCACAAAAGATGATGAAAACGTTACTTCACAACCATTCATGCGTTGGAGAGACCGTTTCTTATTCGTTGCTGAAGCAATCTACAAATCACAAGCTGAAACTGGTGAGATTAAAGGTCACTACTTAAACGTTACATCAGGAACGTCTGAAGAAATGATCAAACGTGCAGAATGTGCTCGTGACTTAGGTGTACCTATCGTTATGCATGACTACCTAACAGGTGGTTTTACTTCAAACACTTCATTAGCACACTTCTGTCGTGATAACGGTCTTTTACTTCACATTCACCGTGCGATGCACGCGGTTATTGACCGTCAACGTAACCACGGTATTCACTTCCGTGTTTTAGCAAAAGCTCTTCGTATGTCAGGTGGTGACCACCTTCACTCAGGTACTGTTGTAGGTAAACTTGAAGGTGAACGTGAAGTTACTCTTGGTTTCGTAGATTTAATGCGTGACAACATCGTTGAAAAAGACCGTTCTCGTGGTATTTATTTCACACAAGATTGGGCTGCTCTTCCAGGTGTAATGCCAGTTGCTTCTGGTGGTATCCACGTATGGCACATGCCAGCTCTTGTTGAAATCTTCGGTGATGACGCTTGTTTACAGTTCGGTGGTGGTACTCTTGGTCACCCATGGGGTAACGCTCCAGGTGCTGCTGCAAACCGTGTAGCTCTTGAAGCTTGTACTCAAGCTCGTAACGAAGGTCGTGACTTAGCTCGTGAGGGTGGTGACGTTATTCGTGCTGCATGCAAATGGTCTCCTGAACTTGCTGCTGCTTGTGAAGTTTGGAAAGAAATTAAATTTGAATTCGAAACTATTGATACTCTATAATTTTCTTTTAGTGCTGCGTTAGTCCTCGGACTAATGCGTGCCCTTGAATGATTTCCAATCGTCCAAACAAAAGAATTACAAGGATCCTTGCGCACCGATAAGGCAAGCAAGGATCCTTGTAATTCTTCCAAAAAAAGGCAGGCTCTTACCGACGTCCTTGGTAGGACCTCGACCCTCGCCTGCGTTGCGCCAGGCGCCAGTTTAGCTCAGTGGTAGAGCGTCCGTCTCATACGCGGAACGCCGTCAGTTCAAATCTGACAACTGGTAAACACCCTGTCTTCCCTTCCAGGTTTGCCCCTCCAAAAAACCTCCATGAAAAGGGCTGAGAGGTAATTTTTTTTTATTTTTTACTCCTTTGCTTATGTTTCGACCCACACGACTCGTTCTAACCCTTCAGTCATTCTGGGGGCGGATGAATAACCAAATCCACACTACGAATCAAATGTTCGCCTACCACTTCTTGTGTCTGCTTTGCGGCTTTTTCCTCGGAAATGTATTTGGTGTTTTTTTAACACGCCTACGTGACTGGTTTACATCTGATCTTTTAATTGTTGGTCTTCTTCTTTGTTTCAGTGAATTTATTAGTTTTCAAACCTATAAAGGAGGTAGAGATCGACCCGACCTCACAAGGCAATGGTTTTCTTGGCGACCCCTTAATCTTATAAAACTGGGTCTTCTTTTTGGTTTTTTTGTGGATGCCTTTAAAGTTGGAAGTTAATATGGAGGACAGAGAACCAAAGGGTTGTCCTCCACTAAAAAGCGGGTAACGCGAGTCGAACGCGCGACATTCTCGATGGCAACGAGATGCTCTACCACTGAGCTATACCCGCACAGATGGTTTCTGTTCTTATCATAACGTAGCTTTCAAAAAAAAGCAATATCGATCAATACTGTGAACCTCCTTTTTTCACCTCTTTCTTTTTCCTCCAAAACGGGTGGTAAGCTCCAGAAGGAAAACCGGCACGAGCCCTCCCAGGGACCTTTTGTACTAGGTGCAGCAACAGGTTGAAAGCGAAGGGGAGAACTTGAACTTTTTTTGGTTCTTTATGGTATACTAGAAGGACGAAGCACCACTGTTTTTCAAGGGTGACTCTCCTGACGTTGTTCGTTGATTCAAACGAACATAATTCGTTTTTCTTGTGATCCTTATCATAAGCCATCTTACTATACTGTTATTTTTCTTTATGTTATGTCACATGCAGTCAAAATTTATCAAACGTGTATTGGATGTACGCAATGCGTACGTGCATGTCCAACCGATGTGTTAGAAATGGTACCATGGGATGGTTGTAAGGCGAGTCAAATCGCATCTGCACCAAGAACGGAAGATTGTGTTGGGTGTAAACGCTGTGAGGCCGCATGCCCTACAGATTTTTTATCTGTTCGTGTCTATCTTGGATCTGAAACAACACGCAGTATGGGTTTAAGCTACTAAGCCTAAAGTGTGCGGGTCAGCGGATATCTAGGGTTCATTCTCTGTTTGTGCGCACATGCCTCGTATTCGGTGCATATACGATACCCGCGTGTCTACTTGACACACTCACGTCGTTTTTGTATGCTCTCTAAAAGAGCATACAACGAATGCGTCCCCTGTGAGCCCCTGTGATGAAATTGGTAGACATGCAAGTTTTAGGCACTTGTGCCGTGAGGTGTGTCGGTTCGAGTCCGACCGGGGGCAATTACTGAGAAAGTCCTTCCGCAGGATCTTCTTCAAAGATCCATGGCTTACTGGATGCTCCAAAAAAGCATCCAGTAAGCCACGATAGTATTCTTCTATTCCGTCACAAATCGGAGGATTCGTCGTTAACCAACGACTAAACTGGGTATACATCAAGGTAGAAGCCAAGAAATACAACCCTAATCGTGTTGCATTTGTCAGCGTGTAACCCTGACGGCATAGGTTATGAAGTGCAATAATTGAATACGACACGGCTGTGATCCCCGTAAGCGGGCAAATGAAATTTTTGACTCTATAGTGTCCAGGATTAAAGCTCCGGACGTTGTTTCCACAATGGCGTCGAGTCGTTAAAATACCGCACGGATCGCTCTCACTTTGTACTTCCAGGCTCTATCGCTTGCATAATTGATAGCAACATGTAGACTCATACGTAAATAAGAGTATAACAGAGCGGGGCTAAAAATCAGTCGCACAAGGACAATCGTATTTCGTCAGTAAGTGCTTTTTGTTGTACACTCAAGTTTCTTTAGGCAGACGGTGACCATGCCTGTCGCAATCCCAACGGTAAACATAACGAATAAACCTGAAACCCTCGAGTTGATACTATACAACGTAATTCCATCTTGAAGGAAAAACAGCGTATCGGCTTTTTGTTGACTTTCTGCAAGAGGAGTTACGACCTTCGCATCGTCAATTTTCATGACATTTCGATGCCTGTCATGGTGCTGAAAGACAAACATTCTTTGGTAGGAATTAGCATCCAAGGGTGGAGAATTGGGCTCATAAATGTGCGGCTCACCCACAAAAACAAATTGAAGGTCGAATTTAGGCAAAAATACTTTCGAAGACAGGCTCATCCAGCCCCACCTTACAGAGCGCATCGACAAGGACACTGCGCTCCAGGGCCCGACTTTTTCGAGGTCCCCTTTTTTATCACCGCGAGTGGCGGCCAGCTTCCGGAACTAAGTGATTGGTTTCGCTTTGACGAAACGTTGATATGTCAAAATATGTCACTCGAGCATTAAGCCGCGCGTATTGATCCCGAATAAGAAGGTTAACCGTAGAGCCATAACAGCACCGCCTGCCTCTCTTTGCATTCGCCCTTGATCTCCAGAATGCGTAAATAGGGCGAAGACAGAATGAGTAAACTTCTCCATGAAAGTTTCTCCCTAGTTGACGACACAAGGAGTCTTAAAAAAAGTGAGATGGGACGGCTCGCGTCATCTCATACTCCCTGTGATAGAAGTATATAAGATATGCCGAGCCAGCGTGGGGGCACGAGGCCCCCCAGGGTGCGCTGCCTCCGAGGCACAGACCGATTGAACCGAAAGGGTTTAACCGAACTTACCTGACGTTGACGCAATTAAAAATGCCGCATACGTCAAAATATACCCAGCAGAGAAGTGGGCTAAACCAACAACTCGAGCTTGTACAATAGATAAGGCCACGGGTTTATCCGTCCAACGTACAAGGTTTGCTAACGGTGTACGCTCATGAGCCCAAGCTAATGTTTCGATTAATTCTTGCCAGTACCCACGCCATGAGATTAAGAACATAAACCCAGTTGCATAGATTAAGTGACCGAATAAGAACATCCAGGCCCAAACAGATAAACTGTTCATACCAAAGGGGTTATACCCGTTGATGAGCTGTGATGAGTTTAACCATAAGTAATCACGTAACCAACCCATGATATAGGTTGACGACTCGTTGAACTGGTTTACGTTTCCTTGCCAGATACCGAGGTGCTTCCAGTGGAAGTAGAATGTCACCCAACCAATCGTGTTTAACATCCAGAAAACCGCTAGATAGAAGGCATCCCAGGCAGAGATATCACACGTACCACCACGACCAGGACCATCACACGGGAAACTGTATCCAAAATCTTTTTTATCTGGCATCAGTTTTGACCCACGCGCATCTAAGGCACCCTTAACAAGAATAAGCGTTGTTGTGTGTAAGCCGAGGGCAATGGCATGGTGTACAAGGAAGTCACCAGGTCCAATTGTTAAGAATAACGAGTTTGTATTGCTATTAATAGCATCTAACCAACCCGGTAACCATAAGCTTTGACCCGCAGTATATGCTGGACTTGCCGACGCAGATAAGAGAAGGTCGTAACCATAAACTGTTTTTCCTTGTGCCGCTTGAATCCACTGAGCGAAAACAGGTTCAATAAGGATCTGTTTTTCTGGTGTACCAAAGGCAAGCATAACGTCATTGTGGACATATAACCCAAGTGTGTGGAAGCCGAGGAATAAACTTACCCAACTTAAGTGAGAAATAATTGCTTCCTTGTGATCAAGAATACGTGCGAGGACGTTTCCTTTGTTTTGTTCTGGATCATAGTCACGAATAAAGAAGATTGCTCCGTGTGCGAAGGCACCACAAAGGATAAATCCTGCAATATATTGGTGATGTGTATACAGCGCCGCTTGTGTTGTAAAATCTTGTGCTAAGAATGCATAGGGTGGTAACGAGTACATATGCTGTGCAACCATCGAACAAATTGTTCCGACACTTGCTAAAGCTAAACCTAATTGAAAATGTAATGAATTGTTTACCGTATCAAATAGACCCTTGTGTCCGTCTCCTAATCCACCAGCAGGTGGTGTGTGCGCATCCAAAATTTCACGCATGCTGTGACCAATACCGAAGTTTGTACGGTACATATGCCCAGCAACGATAAAAACAACAGCAATGGCCAGATGGTGGTGGGCGATATCTGAAAGCCATAAACTTTGCGTTTGTGGGTGGAAACCCCCTTGGAAAGTTAAGATCGCTGTACCCGCACCTTCCGCTGTATTGAAAAGGTGTGACGGTGTGTCTGGGTTTTGCGCATAGGCAGCCCAATTCCCTGTAAAGAAGGGCGTTAATCCTTGTGGGTGCGGTAATGTTGTTAAAAAGTTATTCCAACGAACATGTTGCCCACGTGCTTCTGGAATCGCGACGTGCACGAGATGGCCAGTCCAAGCTAATGAACTTGTACCGAAAAGACCCGCAAGGTGGTGGTTTAGACGAGATTCCGCGTTTTTAAACCATGATAATGATGGTTGAAATTGCGGCTGCAGGTGTAACCAGCCAGCGAATAAGAAGGCCGAGGCACCAAGAAGTAAAAACAAAGACCCGTAAAAAAGATCTTGATTTGTTCGCATCCCGATCGTGTACCACCATTGGTAGACACCAGATGTTGCGATGTTTACAGGTCCGCTTGCTCCACCACGCGTAAAGGCTTCAACAGCTGGTTGCCCGAAGTGTGGATCCCAAATTGCGTGCGCAATGGGGCGAACATGTAATGGATCTTGGACCCATTGTGGGAAATTTCCTTGCCATGCGACATGAAATAAATTCCCGGATGTCCATAAAAAGATAATTGCTAACTGCCCAAAGTGTGACGCGAAAATCTTTTGGTAGAGACTTTCTTCTGTCATACCATCATGACTTTCAAAGTCATGCGCAGTGGCAATTCCGAACCAAATACGACGTGTTGTCGGGTCTTGTGCAAGACCTTGGCTAAACCTTGGAAACTTCGTTGCCATAGTTTGTAGTACTCCTCCTGTAGTTTGATAGTGGTCCTTTGACCGCAAGTGTGTGATCCGGTAAACCAAACACTTGTTTCGTAGGCACCCGGATGACTCCCGTGGTTACCCAACCGCGATAATACGTGCAAGGAAAAATGACCATGTTGTTGCAATACCACCGAGGAGATAGTGAGCAACACCAACAGCACGACCCTGTGTAATACTTAACGCGCGTGGTTGAATTGCCGGCGCAACCTTTAATTTGTTGTGAGCCCAGACAATGGATTCAATTAATTCTTGCCAATACCCACGACCACTGAATAAGAACATTAAACTAAAAGCCCAAACAAAGTGTGCACCTAAGAAAATTAAACCGTAGGCCGATAAGGCAGAACCATAAGACTGAATAACCTGTGAAGATTGTGCCCATAAGAAGTCACGTAACCAACCGTTAATCGTCGTCGCGCTTTGCGCGAAGTTACCACCGGTAATGTGGGCAACACCATTCGCATTCACTGTACCCCATACATCAGATTGCATCTTCCAGCTAAAGTGGAAAATTGTTACTGAGAGTGCGTTATACATCCAGAATAAGCCTAAGAACACGTGATCCCATGCCGATACCTGACATGTACCACCACGACCAGGACCATCACACGGGAAACGGAAACCGAGGTTTGCTTTATCCGGGATGAGGCGCGAGCTACGAGCGTATAAAACACCTTTTAACAGAATCAGAACGGTAACGTGAATTGTAAAGGCGTGTACATGGTGTACTAAGAAATCAGCAGTTCCTAACGGAATTGGCATCATCGCAATTTTACCGCCGACCGCGACAACATCACCACCCCACGTAGGGCTTGTTGCAGCGAGTGCATGTGGCGCAGTGAATTGTGGTGCAGCAAAATGCGTTTTCTGAATCCATTGCGCGAAAACAGGCTGTAATTGAATCGCCGTATCCGAGAACATATCCTGTGGACGACCCAGTGCTTGCATTGTATCGTTATGGATATATAAACCAAAACTGTGGAATCCTAAGAAAATACATACCCAGTTGAGGTGCGAAATAATCGCATCACGGTGACGAATAACACGATCCAGGAGGTTATTGTAGTTATTTGTTGGATCGTAATCACGAACCATAAAGATCGCCGCATGGGCTCCAGCACCAACAATACAAAAACCACCAATCCACATGTGGTGCGTGAAGAGTGAAAGTTGCGTTCCGTAATCCGTTGCTAAGTAAGGGTATGGGGGCATACTATACATGTGGTGCGAGACGATTAATGATAATGAACCGAATAAAGCGAGGTTAATCGCTAGTTGTGCATGCCACGACGTTGTTAAAATCTCATAGAGACCCTTATGTCCTTCACCCGTAAATGGACCACGGTGTGCTTCTAAGATTTCTTTCATACTATGACCAATTCCCCAATTCGTACGGTACTGGTGTCCCGCAACAATGAAAAGAACGGCAATCGCAAGATGGTGGTGTGCTTGATCAGTTAACCATAACCCACCAGTCACCGGGTTTAACCCGCCCTGGAAAGTAAGGAAATCACTATACTCACCCCAATGAACTGTAAAGAAAGGCGTTAATCCTTTTGCAAAACTTGGGTAGAGTTGCGCCATGAGCTCACGGTTTAATAAAAACTCGTGTGGTAATGGAATTTCTTTCGGGTCAACACCGGAATCAAGCAGTTTGTTGATTGGTAGTGAGACGTGAATTTGGTGACCAGCCCAAGCTAAGCTCCCTAAACCAAGCAAACCAGCAAGGTGGTGGTTTAACATCGATTCAACGTTTTGGAACCATTCAAGCTTTGGTGCGGCCTTGTGGAAGTGGAACCATCCAGCAAAAAACATTGCTGCGGCCATTACGAGACCACCAATAGCTGTACTGTAGAGTTGAAGTTCACTCGTAATACCTGAGGCACGCCATAACTGGAAAAACCCCGAAGTAATTTGGATCCCCTGAAACCCACCACCAACGTCACCGTTTAAGATTTCTTGACCGACAACCGGCCAGACAACCTGTGCACTTGGTTTAATGTGTGTTGGGTCAGTTAACCATGCTTCGTAGTTTGAAAAACGAGCACCGTGAAAGTACATCCCACTTAACCAAATAAAGATAACCCCTAACTGCCCAAAGTGAGCACTGAAGATTTTACGTGAGATTTCTTCAAGATCAGTTGTTTGGCTATCAAAATCATGCGCGTCAGCATGTAAGTTCCAAATCCATGTTGTGGTTGTCGGACCTTTTGCTAAAGTACGCGAAAAATGACCAGGTTTTGCCCATTTTTCAAACCCTGTTTCAACCGGGTTTACATCAACAAGAATTTTTACTTTTTTTGCTTCGCGTTCTGGTGGACGAATCGTCATCGATTTTCTCCTCAAAACTGTTGTGTTCTTTTTAGACTGTGCCCTCATGCGAATTCTTCGGGTAGGATCTCCCCGCCGCAATGAATTCTATTCATTCAATATGACTTACTCTTAGTATAACGGAAAAAAAAAGCGCGCAAGGGGCCTCCCCCTCTCGTGTCAACACACGAGGTAAACTCCCGAAAACCTTCTTCCATAGTAACTGGCGCGCATGCTCGATGCAGACCCCGCACCTCTACCTTAAAAACTCGAAAGCAAATAGAACGCCGTTAAAGTTGGTAACAAGGTCAGGTACGCAGACTGTGCCCTTCGGTTCACTTGGCAAACCGAAGGGCACAGTCTGCGTACGCCCGGGTATAACAAGAAAATCATTATAGCCGGGGGAGCTTGTATTTTTGAAAGATTAGTCTAAAGGTCGCATTGATAATGCTGGTTCATTATCTCGATCAATCCCTTTTTCGAATCCAGCAGCTGCCGCACGAGCACGACCCGCATGCCATAGGTGACCAACAAAGAAGAAGAAACCTAAACAGAAGTGCGATGTTGCTAACCAACTACGTGGAGAAACAAAGTTTACTGCGTTAATTTCAGTTGCTACACCACCTACTGAGTTTAATGATCCAAGTGGCGCATGTGTCATGTATTCAGCAGCACGACGTTCTTGCCAAGGTTGGATATCATTTTTCAGTTTGTTTAAGTCAAGACCGTTTGGACCACGTAATGGTTCTAACCAAGGACCACGGAAATCCCAGAAACGCATTGTTTCACCACCAAAGATGATTTCACCCGTTGGTGAACGCATGAGGTATTTACCAAGACCAGTCGGACCTTGTGCCGATGCAACGTTCGCACCAAGACGTTGGTCACGTACTAGGAAGGTAAATGCTTGTGATTGAGAGGCTTCTGGACCTGTTGGACCATAGAATTCACTCGGGTAAGCCGTGTTGTTAAACCATGACATACAACACGAAACGAAAGCCATTAATGATACAGACGCAATACTGTATGAAAGGTAAGCTTCACCAGACCATACAAGAGCACGACGAGCCCAAGCCCACGGTTTTGTAAGGATGTGCCAGATACCACCAAAAAGTAAGAGCGTACCAATCCAGATGTGACCACCAATAATATCTTCCATGTTATCAACACTGACGATCCAACCATCACCACCAAACGGCGATTTAAGTAGGTAGCCAAGAATGATACCAGGGCTTACCGTTGGGTTTGTAATGAGACGAACATCACCACCCCCTGGAGCCCATGTGTCATACACACCACCAAAGTAGAGGGCCTTCCATACGAGAAGCCAAGCACCAACACCGAGGATGATTAAGTGAATTCCAAGGATTGTTGTCATCTTGTTTTTATCCTTCCATACATATCCGAAGAAAGGGAAAGACTCTTCAAGCGTTTCAGGACCAATAAGCGAGTGGTAAACACCACCAAAACCTAATACCGCAGACGAAATAAGGTGAAGAACCCCACTAACGAAGTAGGGGAATGTGTCTAAGATCTCACCACCTGGACCAACACCGTAACCTAGAGTTGCTAAGTGTGGTAAAAGGATAAGACCTTGTTCATACATTGGTTTTTCTGGAACAAAGTGAGCAACCTCAAAAAGGTTCATTGCACCGGCCCAGAAAACGATTAAACCTGCGTGCGCAACGTGTGCACCAAGAAGTTTTCCAGAAAGGTTGATGAGGCGGGCATTTCCAGCCCACCAAGCGAATCCAGTAGACTCTTGGTCACGACCACCGACTACTAAACTACCATTAAAGAGCGTTTCCACGTGGTAATACCTCCTCAGGGAATACAAGTTTTTCGTGTGGTTGGTCTTGAGCCGCCATCCACGCACGGATACCTTCGTTTAACAGAATGTTTTTTGTGTAGAATGTTTCAAATTCTGGATCTTCTGCAGCACGAATTTCTTGAGATACGAAATCGTATGCACGTAAGTTGAGGGCTAAACCGACAACACCAATAGCACTCATCCAAAGTCCTGTTACAGGTACAAAGAGCATAAAGAAGTGTAACCAACGTTTGTTAGAAAACGCGACACCAAAGATTTGTGACCAAAAACGGTTTGCTGTTACCATTGAATATGTTTCTTCGGCTTGTGTTGGGTTAAACGCACGGAATGTGTTTGCACCATCACCATCCTCAAATAGTGTGTTTTCTACAGTGGCGCCGTGAATTGCACATAATAAGGCCGCACCAAGAACACCGGCAACACCCATCATGTGGAAAGGGTTCAGTGTCCAGTTGTGAAAACCTTGGAAGAAGAGGATGAAACGGAAGATCGCAGCAACACCAAAACTTGGCGCGAAGAACCATCCTGATTGTCCTAATGGGTAGATTAAGAACACGGAAACGAAGACCGCGATAGGAGCAGAGAATGCAATTGCGTTATATGGACGTAATTTTACTGAACGAGCCAGTTCAAATTGACGAAGCATAAAACCAATAAGGGCAAATGCACCATGGAGGGCAACAAACGTCCAAAGTCCACCAAGCTGACACCAACGAGTGAAATCACCTTGTGCTTCTGGGCCCCATAAAAATAATAATGAGTGACCCATACTGTTTGCTGGTGTTGAAACGGCAGCAGTAAGGAAGTTACAACCTTCAAGGTATGAAGTTGCTAAACCGTGTGTGTACCACGATGTTACAAATGTTGTCCCTGTAAACCAACCACCAAGTGCAAAATATGCATTCGGAAGAAGAAGTAAACCAGACCAACCAACAAAAACAAAACGCTCACGACGTAACCAGTCATCGACTTCGTCGAACCAAGTACGCTTTTCTTGAGGTTTACCAATAGCTACTGTCATAGCGGAACTCTCCAAAAATAAATAGAAAGAAAAAGTCAGTCGAAACCTTCCTTCCTTTCATGAAACACTTATAAATTTTTCGTATATCTTCCCAGATGAAAACATAGCGAAAAAGTCTTTTCTTTTTTTATTAATCTGACGATTACAAAGCCAAAAGCCCGTTCACTCTCTTTTTTACCCGTCATCCACAAGGAAAGCCCGTGGGCCAAGGAATCTGTCAAGCGAAAACTAAAAAAAGGAGGACACCTCTTGCGTTAAATTAATTTAATTTTTAATAAACTAAAGTAAATAACGAGAGTTGCACCAAAGAAAGCGGATAAAAATCCAATATACCCTAGAATGGTAATCATAGAGAAAAAAGTACAAACGAAAAACTCATTATTGAAATGTTATATTACAATGAGTTTGTAATACGGTCTCCACGACGATATTGCAAATAAGCAGTAACGAAGAGCCCCACCATAGTGACTGGCACGAGACCCAGAACGATACCTGATAAAAGTGGTTCTACCATAATTATTTAATAAAAAATACAGCAGTAAAGTTCTGCTATTTCTATGATAATCTATTTTTCAAGGGAAAATATTTTTCTATTAGTTTTTTGGTTAGGAATCAAGCTCCTCCTTCATTTTCACCTGATTATTTCTCACTGCTTCGAATACGTCGGTGTGTCGCAGGAACCCTTCACCAATCCCTTTACACGGTAGCTGAGATAGGTCCGAAAGGGAGGCCGTAGGCTCGACCCAGTACCCGGCCCCAGCGCGTCGGCAACTGTAAGGAGACAGACCTTCGGGAGGGGCCGCGGCGTGCGGTGAGAGCGTAGCCTTTGGCTCGAGGGCGCAGCATAAAAAAAAGTGACCGCATGCTAGGACACCTTCATCTCTAACCCCACCTGTAAAAACTTCGCTAACTCCGCAGCCTGGACTTCAATTTCTTCAACTGGACAAGGTACATTGACTCTCATAAGGGGGATGACTCCCTTGTCTTTGACCGTTAAATAAAGAGCTCGTTTTGGTGTTAAACCGTCTTGAATATCCACACGAACAGACTGGACATCCGCGAGGGCATAGACTAAATCAATCCGACGGTTTTTCCCGGGAAACCCCCAACGAAAAATGCGAACTTGGCGTGATTGTTTGTTAAACTCGTTAAAACCGGAACCAATACGCCAATAAAGGGTAAACCAGAGGTAGAGCCCGAAGAGTAGACCGATGACGCCATAAAAGGTCATGACAAGGCCTTGAGGAAAAAAGACAATCTTACTGCTGTCCAAGAAAAAGAGCAGGTTTCGGTGAAAAAAGCTCGAAAGACCAGTCACGATAAAGCCAGCACCGCCAAAGACCGTCACGGTCGCCCACCAGTAGTTACTCGGTGTTCGACTCCCTTGAATGAGATAACGACGAATGGCTTGTGATTGGGCGTTTTGTTGCGTCAAATTCTCCATAAAAAATTATAATATAAAAATGTAAAGTACCGTGCTTTTGTGCCTAGGCACAAAAGCAGTACAGAAAAGCCTTCGCCTGCTGGCGGCGTACCCGAAGTGTCGAGTGTCCACCGCGCACTCGAAAGCATTCTCGGTAAAAAAAAATACCAGAAGGGGACTGAGAGCACCCTTCCGGGATCGTAGATCAAAGTGTCTTACTCAACAACACGACCGCCTTCCCCGTCCGGAGACGGAACAGCGGTCACTCCTTGTTGTTTTTGATCTTGTTTCACCCACCACCCTGCAGATGAATCGTAGGGGTTAAAGGTATGTTCAAAAATGTCTAGGGGGACACGTTTCACTGGTGTTGTCGAAAGCCACGCACATTGGTATACCAAGTAAGGGTTATTTTGTGTGTGCTCAAATTCACCGGCTGGACGTCCATAAATAATTGGCCCGATGAGTGGTGGTAGGCTTGCACCGTGTATAGTGACCGGAGGGATAGAGTAGGAACCGTAGGGCTCAAAGTATTTACTCAATGGAATCGCAAGCGGTAACTTCGCTTTATAACGGTCAACCGTATATTCAAAAAGCATTTCTTGGATCGTATCCTCCCGGATAATCCCGTGCTTTAATAAATAGGTCGCCATGCGATCAAGCAATTCCATGTGGTCTTGAAAAATAAGAGACGCCGCATCAAATGCGCGGCGCACAAGGCCTTGTAATAGATAATCACGGTCCATCTCGTGCCAGGCCGGGAAGGTCACCATTTGACGACCAGCGAGATCGTCGTAGGCACTCTTCGCTGGTCCTTCTTCAAAACGACCTTGATCCCACTGTTTAGCCAGCTTTTTCCACTGTTCCGGGCGTTGGTGCTTATTTTTCACCGTATTTTTACGAGTCTTTTGTTCCTGTGGACGAACAAATTGTACAAATCGTTCAAAATCGTCGAAGGAGCCCGGCGCTTGATGGTAGTATAAATCGGGTGGAACCCAAAAATGTGCGCCTTCAGATTGCCTCGGTTGGCGCCCTTCAAATGCGGACCATTGTGCATAACGGGTAGACACAGCACTCATATAGAAACGAGAAATATTCAAGGCCCAAAAGGCCAACTCCTCATGCCGCTGATGAATTGTAAGACCGGGCATAAATGTTTTCGTGTCAGTATCCACTTTTGGGGTATCCAATGTAGCTGAGACATGGGCAAAGAGTCGTGCATGCGTCTCTGTCCAATAATCCAAGGCAGCGCGCATTTCGAGATCAACGGGGATGGGGGTATTTCGGCAGGTTTCATTGTCTCCTACCGGGAGTACCGACGCCAGCCGCTGCTCCTCGAGGAGATACCACCCGTCGACAATTGCATTCGCCAGCTCCGTCCCGTACGCCATTTCTTGTGCTCCTTGATCCGACTCTGATAAATGAAGAAGTGCAGCTGTTTTTTCATTTGGAGTATCACGATATAACATCGCAAATTCAGCCGCCTTTCCTGCGTAAAGACCAATCAACATACTGTCAAATTGTTGACCCGTCTTTTGCTCTAACACTAACTCGTCAAGCGCCCAATCTGGATCAAAGGGCTCCACGGCTAATTTCGCATAGGATAACGAAAGATGGTTCGGAAGAATAGTATGGAGGAGCGCTCTTCCAGCATTATAGTAGGCAATACGTAAAAATTTGAAGGGATCCTGTGCCTTACTCGCAGAAATTTTTGGTAGGGGTCTCGTTGAAATCATTTGACGCGACAATTTATGACGAGTCATCGCGTCTAGACCATACTCCAAGGTTTCAATCGTGTGTAAACTCCCCGTACGCACTGCATGTACTGCCGAGTGATTTACCGCCGTCGCTAAATTCGCAGCTGTCGCACCGCGTGTACGGTTGGCAAGGTAGTGCCAATTAATAGCAGGAGCTGCCCCTACCTTCTCGCACTGTCGACGTAAGACGTCGATACGTTGGCGTGTGCTTAATGGGTGAAGTTGAATAACGCGTTCAAGTCGACCGGGACGTACCAGGGCTGGGTCGATCGAGGCGAGTCGATTCGTTGCACCAATGACCAGGACTCCTGTAAAGCGTCTTAACCCGTCCATTTGGACTAAGAATTCCGTCAGTGTACCGACACGCATTGCTTTGGCTCCGTGCGTCCTCTCGTTCTGCCAGGACAAAAACCCCGTGCGTAAACGATTCGAGCCCGGATAAAGCCCACAGGTTAATGTTTTATAGTCGTCCTGACGTAGTTCTTCAATACTCGTTTTCGCGAATACCGCACGCGCAGAACCTTGTTCATCACTCATGTGTGGAGTAAATTGGCCTGTAACTCCTGGGTAGCAGGCACGAACATACCCGATAAGATCCGTCTCCGGATCTGGGAGTTCTCCTGGCGCGCTGAGGAGCGATGCGCGCGTGACACCCAGCGCGTCAATTTCATCGACAAAGAAGATACAAGGGGCCAATTCTCGAGCCCGATCAAAGGCAAAACCGAGCTGATCCGCCGGCGTAAGTGTTGAATCTTCGAGACCTAACATAGCAACTGTCCCTTTATCAAAGAGCTCACTTGCTGTTTGCGTAATAACTGGCAGGCCCGCAGCACCAGCAAGCATTTGCACTAGATATGTTTTTCCCGTTCCAGGAACTCCTGTAAACAAGATCCCTTTGGGTAAATATTTTCGACTACGACCCCCGTTTCGTAGGTTTCGTAAACCCAGAATGACCTCACATGTCTGATAAAATAACCGTTTGTTTAAACTACCAGCACTTGTACTAAAAGTATCTGGACTTTCTAGAATAATACGATAGGTAAACGGATCAAATAAACCAAGGTCATTCATAACCTCACGGAGGGGTTGAATCGGGAAATTATCAAACAGAATATCTACCATCTCGTTCCACGTTTCTTTCAAGGTGTAGCGGTAGGCACGAAATGCCCAGAGAAGGAAGACGGCCTGCCCTACATAACACCACCAATAGCGCGTAATAGGCTCATAATTCCGCTGATAGTAGAGTGGACGTAAAAGGGATTTCCCCGCTCGAACACCCGGTACTTTATCGACCAGATCAATGACCTTTTTCACTGTTTCGTGCCAAGAACGATGCTGGAGGAGTTGTTGTTGCATAAGCTGTTCCGCCTGTGTCCAACGTAACTGGGCAAAAGTGAAGACATCACTCGTGCTACTAAATAACATGGTTGGGGCACCTGTCGGTTCCGGCAACAACTCATGCCGTGGCATGACAAGATGGGACACAAAGGGGGAACGCAAGCCAAAACGTTCTTGTTGATCGAAATAATTAAAAGTCGCCACCATATTTGAATACTCTAGCTCGTTCGACATGCCAGGCGTTCCCCGCGTTAATTGCATCATGATCTGTGTTACTGCTGCAAGACGATCCTTTGGTGACACAAGGTAAAGTCGCTTCGGACTGTAAACGTTCGGTTGCCACAGTTGACCGTGCATACGCAGCGAGTTCACTGGTTGCCCTTGAAAAAAATCCCAAGGCATTTTGAGAGTAAAAGGAAGGTCAGTACGAGACGCGGAAACTTTTTCCGTGAGTTGATCCCACTCCTCCCCGCAGAGCCGTTGTCGCGAGGTGCGCGCTGTTTCTTGAAAATCCCACTTGTTTACTCGTGGCTGGAGCATACTCCGGCCATTCGAAAGCGGTGCAGTAAGCCAATTCCACCAACTCTCGCGCTTATCTCTGCTGATAAATCGACGCTCTTCCCATCGAGCTGCCTTATCCAACGGATAAAGATCCCGTCGCAGCATTCGAAGTGCCCGTGTGGTTCTCTTATTCTTTTTCCATCCTAGAGGCCGCTGGTCTGCAGTTCGGAGTTTACGACTACGGCGTCGAAAAAATCGACGGAGGTATCCCTGACGTGTTAACGGCAGACGCTTTTTCTGCGCTCGTCGAATGTGGCCCGCTGTACGGTAGAGAGGACTGGCATGCTCGGCCCTCAAGCCCATCTGAGCACGAATCAATTGAATCTGATCAGGGGCCGTTGCCGTCGGTTGTGTCTGGAATCGCTTTTGTTGTCCTCGGAAACTCAGCGGTCGATCCTTAAAGACATTACCGCGACCTAATAAGTATTTATAGCCCAATTCCTCCATAGAAGGCACCGAGGGTACTTTTTTACCCTCGGCCGTCTGTAGGGGATGGGCCGGACCATAGGAGACATCAAGCAATTCGTCGTGTGCGTTCTCTAAACGATCAAGAAGATATTTAAAGGCTCGAGGAGCATGGTCAGGGTGCGGACGGGATAATCGAGCATATGGTCGGGCGAACGCAGGAACCATTGCCGGGTCCTCTTCAACACCCCAAGGACCCCTTGCCGGTAGAACATTCGGCACCTCTGCCGATGAAAAAACCGTCCCATTAAAGGGACGCCAACCTGGTGGGAGGAAAACTTCAAATGGTCGGCGTGTCACGAACGTTTTAAAGGCACCCCAGGGTGACATCTTTAAAACATCATAACGACGCTGTGCTGCGTGCAATTCTTTTTGGCTTTCTTCATAAGTTTTATCCGGAAATAAGAAACCATGCATCACTGGTCGTGTTCTTGGAATATAGCTACTTAAGGCTTGCGTATAGTCACGACTCAACCCAAGACCAAGCGTGCTCTCAAGGAGCGAGGGGACTTCCTTACGTAAGTGATGACAAATATGAATATCCGACATAAGTTGCGCATAGTCCAATGCTTCTTTAAACTGTTTACGGTCCTCCGGAGTTACCTGTAAATCATGAACCCTGTCTAAATATTCAGTTGTTTCGCGGTTGACCTTCTGCCAGATAGCTCGAACAAGTTGGGGTGTCAAGAGAGCCTCCTTCACCCGAGGATGGGGTGTATGCCAGGACAACTCAGTCTTACAGTATGCTTGCGCACGCAACTGCATTGTTCGCGCCCAGTGATACTCTAAACCCGCCGGAAAACCAATCGGTTTCTCAAAGGAATGCCTGCCTGCTAAAAGGTCATTAACCCAAATAGTCAACGGACCAGCTTGGCCAACAACTGACGAACCTTGTGAAAGATTATATTGACGCAATAACGCGTAAAAATCTTTGACCCAAACATGCATTTTCTGGTTTACGAGGGCATCATCGAACTGCTCCAATCCTTTGTTGTATACCACCCCTTCCTCCAAAGAAGCAGCAAGGGCGGTATACAAGGTCTTTGATTCCGGTGTAGGACCAGTCCTTTGACCCGAAAGCATCTGGAGCAATAGGTTCATACTACCTCTCGAGCTTGGTTGTCGTCCGAGCCTGTCCGCAAGGGTAGGTGCGTGAGCCCACGTGAATGGCTTCATCTGCCCAACTGGGCTATGGATAAACCTTTTAGGAGTACCGAAGGGACCGTGCATCTGTTGCGCAATGAACATAGGGAGTATTGTCTGCCAAAAAGACCGAATTTCACGCGCTTGTCGAATTAATTGTTTATATTCCGCGACTTGTTGAATATAACGCGCTCGTGGTGCACTATACTCTTTGTTATAGCGCTTTAATCCAAGTCGATAGGCATAAACCGCTTTAAGATACTGGCCTTGCATGGTGCCTGACCAACCTGCTCGGGTTTTGGCTCGAAAGTGGGATCGTGACAGTCCTCCCTTGCTACTCTTTCCGCTTGTTCCAGCTAAATCGTGTAAACTGCGTAGGATTCTATTTGCTGAGCCCCCCCTGCTCGTCACACTAGCTGTTTCTTGTTGCGCGGGAGCACCTAGAACGCGTCGTGTTGGTCCGCCCCGCAGGAGCCTCTGGCCGAGGGTTACCATACCTTCTTTCACCCCTTGCCCGGCTCTTTCCATTTGCTTTTGAAGAAACCCCATGAGTGTTTGTCGGGAGACAGGTTTTTTAAGGGCCGGAGATTGGCGCCAGAGATCTGAAGATACTGGAAGAAAATCATCCGGGTTTCGGGGCGGTCTTGGCATGTCTAAAACCGGAGGTCCCGAGCATGCTTGTGCTACTTCGTGCGGTGTTAACGGAAAAAAGAGCATACTTGTAGGATTAAATGGCCTCGGTTGATCCTCCAACTGCCACAAAGGACTGTGCCTATACTCCTTTTTATAGGCGTCTAAATACCCTTCTTGTTTTTTTAACTGACCACGGTAGACACGTTTCACCCGACCATTGTTTTGTGCCATCTCCTGGACGCGGAGCTTATGTTTCCGTGTAATACGAGCTCTTCGACCTTGAAACGTCAAACGCACCCTACGCGGTTTTTTTCCTCCGTTAGCAAAGAAGGCCCATCGAAAATACATAGGATTATTGTCAAGCGAATGCTCTTTAAACAAATATCGTCGCTGTAGTGACTGCAGAGCGCTCGGGTCCCACCAAGAAGGACGGGCCAGGTTATTGGGTCTCAAACCTCTCAATAAGAGATCGTCTTGTGTCTGGGTCGTCATATCGATGAAGCGTTGCCAGGCTATTCGAGAAACCCACTCGTCGCGGCGGTTTCGATTCAATGTTGTGAGCGAGGTATTCGAGTCCTGCGGAGAAAGATCGGCGACCGGTAAAGCATGCAACAATTCGTAAGGAGGGGCTGCTTTGACGGAAAAAAAGCGTAACCATTCTTGTAACTCTCTGCCGTGCGCAGGTTGAAACCTCGTTTTCGTTCGGGTAGCGCCCGACAAGGTCGGAAGTTCAAAAAAGCGTAAGAGCTCAAGGGGTCCTTGTGGTCCTTTCGCACAACGTCGTGTTGGCTCAGAAAATAAATCCTCAAGTTGTGTTGGTAGCTCATCGGCCAACTCCATAAAGGGGCGACTCGCGCGCCAATGATCGTGTGTCACCAAGGCAGATTGAAATTCTTCTTTAGGTAAGGAAGAAATGGTTTGAACTTGTGGAATTGTTGGGGTAGGGTCACCCACTGTTGTATGTGTGGGTTTTAAATACCATTGTCGAATTAGGTTGGTTCCGAGTAAGTCAACCCACTTCGTATTAAATTGAATAACTGCCGCATCCCGATAAACGTCTACACGGTTCACGAAGGGTGTAACCGCAAAACGCGCCAAGGTGTTTGGCGGAGATGTGCGAGCCCTTCCCATCGTGTTGGCCTTTTCCAAGGCAAGCGGCAGGGTAGAAAAAGTAAAGGTCGACACGGATTGGGTTTGTACTTGTTCCGCGATACCGGGTAATTCTCGCCGTAAACCGTAGGAAAGAAGTTGATCCTTATAATAAAAACGTACATGATTATACGCAGCGAGACAACTGAAAATATATACAGTTGTAAAATAAATATTCTGCGTGAGGAATTGAATACCTTGGCGAAGACGAAAACGGAGAATTAAAAAAGAAAAAGCATAACTATCAAGCGTTTCCGTCTTAATAAAAGGAATTTTAATGGGAATGTGCGGCGATCCCTTGTATAAGGCATACATCCGACCTTCGCGCTCACTTGACCCAACAGTCCGAGCAGACGCGTGGAAGTCATTGTCATCGGATTTAACCTTACGTGACATAAAAATTTCTCCAAAATAAGAAGGCTCAAGTGTTCTAAACAAGTAAGGATGTTCGAGTAAAAGGACAATCGAAAAGATCAAACCTGCCCGCGCGACCTCTCTTCTAGAATGGTCTTTTTTTTTCTCTCCCTCTCTCTCAATGCACAAAAAAGAAAGGGGGAGAAGACAGATGGATACAAACAACTTTTTTCGCGAGGAGGCACTACGCCCTCCGAAGTAGACCATCCAGCCGATCCTGTCAAAGCCTTGACATGACAGGGGAAAAACTACATACTTGATAAAAAGTAAACAAGCAAAAAAGGTAGAATACTTGGGTAAAACCAGGAAAATACATGGGGCGTGGCCAAGTGGTAAGGCAGCGGGTTTTGGTCCCGCCACTCGGAGGTTCGAGTCCTTCCGCCCCAGCAAAAAAAACCTGCGGATTTAGTTCAGTGGTAGAACGCTAGCCTTCCAAGCTCGATGTCACGGGTTCGACCCCCGTAATCCGCTTCTATAGCATACCTTCCTTAGGGCCTTCTAAACCATTGAAAGTACCCCTTCAAAAAGAGCTCGAGTAACAAACATACTTGTGCGTCTTTTGTCCTTTGCAACTATATGATATTATACTCTACAAGACAATCAAGCGAAAGGGGTAGGTATGCACTATGTTGCTCTATCCTTCTTTAAAACAGACGCATGCATTCTTCGTCACAAAGAAGGACAGATTGACGAGGATAAACAATACGCGCTCGTTAAAAAAAAGGTCTTACAACAGCCCAAAAATAAAGAAAAGGAGAATTCGATGTCAATTTTAGCATGGATTGAAGAGCAAAGAAAATTAAAGATTTTAAATGCACCGCAATACACACCCCCCGTTGCTGATGGAAGCCAAGGCCTCTGGACACGATGTGATAATTGTGGTGTTATTTTATATATCAAGCACCTAAAAGAGAATCAACGCGTTTGTTTTGGCTGCCAATACCACTTACAAATGGATAGTACAGAACGTCTGCAAAACTTAATTGATGCGGGCACATGGCGTCCACTCGACGAGATGGTTTCACCGTGCGACCCGCTCGAGTTTAGAGACCAAAAGCTCTACCTCGATCGTTTACAAGAAGCCCAAGAACGAACAGGACTTCAGGATGCTTTACAAACAGGAACTGGGCTCTTAGACGGTATTCCAGTCGCGATCGGTGTCATGGATTTTAACTTTATGGGTGGTTCCATGGGGTCCGTTGTTGGCGAAAAATTAACACGTTTAATTGAGTATGCGACGCAAGAGGGTTTAACGCTTATTATCGTCTGTGCGTCCGGCGGAGCACGAATGCAAGAGGGGATTTTTAGTTTAATGCAAATGAGTAAGATCTCCGCGGCATTACATATTTATCAATCCTGTGCCAATTTACTGTATATTTCGGTCCTAACTTCACCAACAACGGGTGGTGTGACGGCAAGTTTTGCAATGTTAGGTGACCTTATCCTTGCAGAACCAAAAGCATTAATTGGATTTGCGGGACGTCGAGTTATTGAACAAACATTACAAGAACAATTACCGGAGGACTTCCAAACATCAGAGTACTTGTTACATCACGGCTTACTCGATCTGATTATTCCCCGTTGTTTCTTAAAACAAGCCCTGTCAGAAACGATTACTGTCTATAAGGATGCTCCCTTAAAGCGTAAAGGATCCATCCCCTTCGGAATCCAAGCACCCTTATCCTTTGTTCAAGAAGAGCGTGTTCGTCGTCAATTCCAAAAATTAGAAAAAGCAACACGTGTTGTGGAACTTTTTAAGGAAGATAAGGCGTGGACACCTGCTGAAGTATCGACACATATTGCCCATGCGCTGGACATTTGCTCAAAAGACACTTCCGCTGATTTTCTCTACCGTGAGGTCTTAATGTCATTTGAAACGATGTTTAGTTTAATTGCGCCAGAAAAAACAACACGTCAGGAGACATCCGACACGCCTTTTAGTCAAATGGATACAAGTGAAACAACAAGCCCAGAAACATTCCTCGACCAGGCACTAGCCATTGCCCGTACGGAATCAATTCAATGGCGTACAGTCTATGAGCAAGCAAACAAAACAAAATGTTTACCTTTTTTAGATTTTTTCACGCCCGAGACAACAAAACCGACAAAACCCGAGCATTCCTTACTGTATAAGATTGTTCGTGTCACTGATGAACATGCCGCTAACCCAACACCTGCAGCAAGCTAAAGGCCTCGTGAGGCCTTACCACTTTGTTGAGTATTTTTATGACAAAAGCTCTCTTCCCGGCCGTAGGAACCCCTCCCAGTGAACTCGCACCACCGGATACCTTTCTTCTCGTTGAAGAAGTTTCAAAAAGCTTTAGTGACTTTCAAGCACTGAATCGGGTGGACCTAGAAATTACCAAAGGGTCGACCATTGCACTGATCGGGGCATCTGGGTCCGGTAAGTCGACCCTTTTACGTATTTTGGGCGGGCTCGCGGAACCAACCTCCGGACGTGTCTGGATTCATGGACGTAATGCCGCCGAAGTCCCCATGCAAGACCGAAATAACGGTATTGTGTTTCAAGATTATGCGCTCTTTTCACACCTTACGGTGGCCGAAAATATTGCGTTTAGCTTAGAAATTAAAAAATGGCCCCTGGAAGCACGGGCAAAAAGAGTTGTTGAACTGTTACACTTCATTCGGTTATATGACTATCGTCACAATTACCCAAAACAACTCTCTGGTGGACAACAACAACGCGTCGCACTCGCGCGGGCTATTGCCGCAAAACCGTCCTTACTCCTCCTCGATGAACCCTTTGGTGCGCTCGATCGAAAAATACGCGCCGAATTACGCACCTGGTTACGCGATGTACCCCTCGAAGATCCTCAAAACCCAGTAACGACTATTTTTGTAACGCATGATCACCAAGAAGCGATGGAGGTTGCGAGTGAGATTATTGTTTTGAAGGATGGCTATGTTCAATACCGGGTAACACCAGAAGAGTTCTACTACTGTGTTTTACGCGAAGAAGAATTACCCCTACAACCAATCCCCAGCGCAACGCCACCAACGGCAGCAGAAGCTCGCCCAGATTTTCGACGTCGCCGCCTACAACCAAAGACGTAGACAACTCTCGATAATCTATACCACCGCGCAAAAGCATAGAAAAAAACAAAGATTTTCTTTTTTTTGTTTTACGGTATACTATAGATATACATACTTGTTGTGCCCAACGCTTTTAATACGGGTGTCCTTCGGGTTACAGAATGACTACCTATTAAGCGCTTTTTGGAAAGGTTTCACGAACAGAACATTTTATGTTTTTTGTTCTTTTTGCATATTGAATCTATGACTCTTATTTTCCAGCTTGCTTTATTTGCATTTATTGGCCTCTCATTTCTTCTAGTTGTGGGAGTCCCTGTTGTTTTTGCTTCTCCTAATGGGTGGACAGAAAACAAGGGAACAGTTTTCTCTGGTTTAGGGCTCTGGGTGCTTTTAGTTTTTGTTGTTGGTGTTTTAAACTCGTTCGTGGTTTAAAAATTTTACTCTCATCAAAAACGTCCAATGAGTTTTTTCATTGCACTCGAGTTTATTGGGGGCCTTTCTGCCCATAGTATAGATAGGAGCGTTGCAAGGCCTCCAATAAAAACCTAAGTCCGTCTTCCTTTGACTCCTCTGCACATCCCATAAGGCCTCTTCGTCGGTAAAAACAACTTTCTATTTTTGAGGAAAAAAATTGCCAGGAAGCAGGCTTGAACTGCTGACACGAGGATTTTCAGTCCTCTGCTCTACCAACTGAGCTATCCCGGCGAAAGAAGGAAGATCCTGCCTGTTGTATCAGACAAGGCCTACTTTCTTTTTACTATGATACCAGAAACAGATAAAACGTCAAGGATACAAAATACCCTGTAAGACTACTCACGCTCGATACCTCTTTTTTCATTGAGGTTTTCTTATATCTCACGATACAACCAAACCAGTAAAAACCACAAAGCCCGAAGACTTGGCAGAAAAGCATGATCAACAGTATACTTAGAAGAGGCAGCATCGTGTACGCCTCATGCGCACGCTCTCTGTCATTGTCGTATGTTTTATTTTTCGTATGTATAAGTTTCGAATCATCCTTGCCTGTTATATGATGTTACTGCTGATCATGCAGACACCAAAATTAAATTTGTTATTACGAGCATTTCATTTAACTGAACTCTTCGCTACCTATAGAGAAGCAGATCACTTTTTAAAATGGCTGACGGCGGGAAGTATGTTCGTCTTTCTTGGTGTAAACTATTTCGCGGCAAGGTAAGATGACTTTTTCCCCGACACACCTTACGCATCTCACAAGACGCGCAAAAAGCTCCTTTGGGGAAACTCTAGGGAGACCAGAAAAAAATCAAAAAACACTGATTACTCTGTCCGGGGGCCAAGATTCTAGTCTTGTCGGCTGGGTGCTTTTCAATACACAAAACTATTATTCCGCTCGACCAAGAAGTCTACATTATCAGCATCTTTTGCAGCCCGATACCCTCGACACAAAAAAACATTGTGCACAACTCAGCTTCTGGTTTAATTGGGAAAGTCTGTATTCCTTGGCAACACGATATTACCCAAACGAAAAAGAGGCGGGAGACTGGCGTCGCGTCTCGTCTTCTCGCATCGCTCCCTATTACAACTGTCCGTTTCTCTTGAAGGGCCAGAGTCTTACTGACCAATACGAAACAACAGCCACTCTTCTTCTACGCACACTCATGACCACGTCCGAGGAAGATGGGCAAACACAAAAGGATCTCTTCCAAACAGAAGATACTCCCATGTGGTATAACAGTGCCCTTTTTGCTCGACAAAAAAAGCAGAGTTGTTGGTTTCCAGGGCCATCCGAAAGAAAGGTTGGAGGAAGGGTAAAATTCTACAGAGGCATTAAGCATGGAACATAAAACACCCACAAGCTCGCTCTTTATTGCACAGCAAGGCACCCCTACCTCGACACCAAGCGAACTACACTACCCAGTTGGGGCCTTCTATCGTTCTGAGATTAGTCTTCTCCAGCGACTGTTCAACCTTCCGCTGTACCCGGATCAGACAAACGTAACCCGAGAGAATACACGGTCACAGGTACGCTATACATTACTTCCTTTGACCGAAATCTTAGGTTTTGGTCCTGCTAAAAAACAAGAGCAAGAGCCTCGCATGCTCAATCAACAAAAAGACACAGAGGATGCAAGGCCCCAACAAGGGACAAGACCAGCCCTTCAAACACTTGTACTTGCGACAAAAAATCACATAAAATTTGAGTTGCCGGGGACTCGAACCCCGAACTGTCCGATTAAAAGTCGGGAACTCTACCATTGAGTTAGCAACTCAGTCTACTCCTCCCTGTAATGATAAATGTATTTACTTTGGTATGCAAGTATCCCGGAGAAAGGAATCCCTCCCAAGACCCTTGAGACGCTCGGTAGGCATAAAAAAGTACCTATACCTTTTACATAGTTTATGGTATACTGTGACAAACCAATGACTAAAAAAGCAACCACGTAAACCGTTTCCTTAGACGGTTTATTTTTTCATTCTCATTCTTCTACTATGCCCGTACCTAAAAAACGCTTATCAAAAGCAAAAACACGTCTTCGAAAGACATTATGGAAGGAAGAAGCGCGCGCAAAGGCAGAAAAAGCACTTTCACTTGCCCTTTCCTTATTAAAAAACCGTTTACCTGAAGGTCCACGTGAAGAAAAATAGTCCGCAATCAACGGCTCGCTGGGACCTCCCTCTGTTTACACTCTTTGATAGTTTTTTTCGGGTATCCTCCCCAAACAACGAAAAACGCAGTCAATTCTTTCGGCAACTCCCATGGATGTGGATTCTCGTTTTCAGTTATCTAGGCTTTTTGTTAGTATTGCCGATTGCCGTCCTCATCCGCTACGCAAGCCAAGCATTTTTCTTTGATTTTTGGAAAATCGCCACCACGGCGAAAGCACTTTCTGCCTACCAAGTGACCCTGTCACTGGCATTACTAGCTGCCGCCATTAACGGAATCTTTGGTTTTCTCATCGCATGGGTGTTAGTTCGTTACAATTTTCCCGGGAAAAAACTTGTCGACTCCATTGTCGATTTTCCGTTTGCACTTCCAACGTCAGTTGCTGGCCTTACATTAATGACCATTTATAACCCAAATGGTTGGATTGGTCGACTCGCGCAACAATGCGGTATGTCCCTCATGTATAACAAAACAGGTATTACCCTGGCCATGCTATTTGTTTCATTCCCCTTTGTCGTACGAACTGTACAACCAGTTCTCCAAGGATTGGACCCCGAACTCGAAGAAGCCGCCTGGAGCTTAGGTGCTTCACCCTGGCAAACATTCTGGAAAATTATTGTTCCACCAATTTTCCCCTCCTTTTTGACTGGAACAACTTTAGCCTTTTCACGTGCTTTAGGTGAGTACGGAGCTGTCGTCGTTGTCTCTTCCAATATGCCCTATAACGATTTACTTGTCTCCGTCCTAATCTTTCAAAATTTAGAACAATATGAATACCTTACAGCAACTGTCATTGGCACGGTTTTCTTATTCCTGGCCGCGACAATTCTGTTCGGGGTCAATTGCTTCCAATCCCGGTATCGTCGACTCCGTTTATAAGGGCCATTGGCGATACCGTGGTATTGTATCAAAAAGATCGACGTTACTGAAAGTCGCCAACCGCCTCCGGATATTTTCGAACTCCTATCCCTTAGGCCTCCACAAGTAAACTATTCACCTCGGAGTTCCTCCTTTTGATTTATTGGAGACAATAACATTATGGTTTTTGTTACCGCCGTCAGAGATTATATTGATTTTCTCAACGATAGCTTTACCGCACTTGGGCAAAGCATGAGTACACAACAAATTGTTCAACAAACAGCCCTGTATTTCGTGGAGAGTTGCAGGATTGCCTTTCTGTATATAGTTACCCTGCAGTGGCTGCGCGATTTTCTGTACCTACCAATTCTTATTCCGCACTACACCTCGCTACTCTACAAAGAAGCGCTCGTTCTGGCGGGTGACCCCAGTTTCAATCTTTTTAGTTTTGGTGCAACACCAACCATTGTACAAAATAAATTTTTTGTCGGGTTTTTTAATAGTATCTTTGCTTGTCTCCCCTTTTCTTGTGCCCATCTTGTTGCCCTGCGCCGCTTTTATCTTCAAGGTTGGCCCGTCGCATGGGCAACAAGCCTCGGTATTATTTTGGGGCATGTCTTTTTCCTTACGTCTGTGCTCTTTGGGTGGCGCACCCTCTTATTTCCCTGGTTACATTTTGAACCGTGGAATTATATTGTCGGCTTATACCTTATTGCACGCATCGTGTATAACTTTGGCCGGCCCGCAGGTGTTGCACAATATCGTCGCTTTGCTCCCAAGGACCTCTCGGTCTATCTTTCAATGGGGGCCGCCGCATGTGTCTTAACGCTGTGCGAACAAGGGGTTATTTTTCAACACCTTACAACATTTACCGTTGGCCTGGAACCCAGCTTTATGGAGCCCCTGACCGGAACAAGTCAAAATTTGGTTCTTGCACATAGCATGTATCTTTTTGGCTTCCTTTTAGGGTCCTTCCTCTTTACCTTTCTTTCTTACGGGGCCGCGCTCGGGTTTCGTTTTATCGTCACACAAATTTGCCTTATTACTGACGTACGGTTCCACATGTACTACCAACACTATAGTCGATACGTGATAATGGGGATTGCTGTAGCAACGGTTCCTTTTTACGGCCTTGACTATTTCGTTATTAATCCGCTTGGTTTTGTACCAAACGACACCGCGCTGACCCGAGGAAGTTTGTTCGCACCAAATACACTCGTCGATACATGGTTTAAAGAGCACAACGGTGAATACGATGGACAGGGACTGGCAACCTACCCCTACCGGGAGGATTACCCGCTTGCTGGGTTTGACCGAGGTATCTATTTTAGTTTTAAAGAGGGGGTACTCAACCCGGACAGTGGTGACACACAAGAATTCTTAACCGATGAAGATTACATGCTCCCGGTGGAGAATGCGTGGCGAACTCGCTTGAAACGCGGAAAAACTCGTCGACGTGATCTGATGAGAAACCATAAGGCCTCCCTTCAACGGGTTAAAATCTGGTTACGAAAGGTAGCCCCTGCACTCGCTGATGCAGAAAAGAAGACACTGGAGCAACAACAACGCACTGGAAGCGATAGGCTGGCGGCCATGGCCTTGGCTACGCCTGTCGAACGGGCTAAGGGATGGACACCTGAACAGTTTAATCAATTTACAATTTTAGATAATTACACCTTCAGTAAAGACCCCTATCGCCTCCAGCCGCCAAAAGCAATTTTTCTCGATGCCTTCGACGCGAGCCACCACTTAGTAGATACAAGAGAAAACTTTAAAAAAGAAGATTTTGAAGGCATTGGTAATCTGGAGGACCTGACGGTCCTCGTAAACACTATGCAGAGGGGGAGAAAAGAGAGTGGTCAGCAGGGAGGGAAGAACCTCCGTCTGGCTTCGAGAAGAAAGCTTGCAGAAGCTCCAAGGTATTCACTCGTACAAAATTTTGAAGAAAAGGTGCATTCAAAACTGTCGCACTACATTCTGGACCGAGTTGACCCGCGAAACTTCTACTTCCTACGACTTTGGGAGACTATGAACACTTTTCTACCAGAAGAAGTACAACATGAACGACTGGCAAGCAGTCGCTTCAAGGTCCCCTTCCAGAAAAGGAAACACAAGCTCTTTAATCGCAACTTTCGGAATAACGTATACTATAAACCGTTGATGCGCACCGATATTGACGCGTTTTTAAGTCGACAACCAAAACATCATTTGTTAACGCCTGCAGAAGAAGCAGAATTGTATTTTAAACGGACAATGCTCTCCGATTATTATAATTCAATGCGACGTTATAAGAACATGAATCGGGGTCGTCGCTTTTTACTTGCCTACGGTGGTACAAAAAGTTTGGCCCATAAGGTCTATAATCACCAGTTTAAAGGGACCTATCGTGTAGCACGACGTTTATTTGCAGTTGATTTGCGCGCAGGGAATCCTGCAAGCTTACCAAAGCGTGTACTGAAATACGATCAGCCATTGTATGATGAGACAAAAAACCATAACCCAATGCTGCACGAAGAACTGCAAAAACGTCGTCAACGCGTCAAGCGAACCGTAAGCGAAAAAGTGAAAGGGTCACAAAGAGCCCGACGCACCTTACGAGCAAACAAACTGCCCTTCTTCCGCGCGGCCAATAATCGTCCATTTTATTGTGGATGGAACGCAAGAACACGTCAATTTGTTTTAACAAATCTGTATGATCAGCGAAGAAAGGCCGGATCGGTAAAGAAGGTACAAGGGGATAAAAACGGTCCGCGCGTAAAGATCAGATTTACGTCGTGGCCGATTAAAAACCCGCACTTCAAAATCACGGATCGCGACGGCTTTATTCGGAACGCGGATGGCTCAATGACTGTAAATGTGGCTGGGCGCGGTTGGACCGATACACATCGTCGTGGTGTTTTTCCGACAAACCGACGTAATCGATTAGTCGAGCATACCGAAGAATTGAAATACCTCGCGAAATTATTTGATCCGCGTGTTCCGCCTTCAAAACAGCACTACGGGTATTCTTCTTCTCCAGACCCCGGAGGCCTTCGACCTTGGGAGAACTTCCCAGAATGGCCGGCAGGTTTTCAGGTGAGGCCGTGGATGCAAGCGAACGGCTGGTGGCAAAATGAACACCCACCGACTCCTTTTGCGGATCGAGGTGGTTTTGTATGGCCAGGCCAGGAAAAACTGAAAGTACAATACCTACCAAAAGACATGCAAGAAGCTTTTGACAACCAAGCACACGACCTGCTTGGTGGAGCAGTGAAAATGCTTCGTAACAACGCAGAAGCATTTTACGGGAAACTCTTTACTTAAGGGAAAACCGAAAGGAAGCAGTCATGACCCACCTGCAAGGCGTCGAGTAAGATGCCTTGCAGGTAGTTGGTGTACAGGTCCAAAAGAAAGACCCCTCCTTCTGATAAAAATAAAGAGAATCCAAGAAGCGCGCATAGAGCTTTCGACACATTCTTATACACACGAATAAAAACGAAAGCTCCCGAAGCGACCGCATAAAAACCGACAAAGGAAAATACGAAAGCCAAAAATCGAGACGATCCCTCGAAAACCGAGAAAAATACAATACGAGAATATAAGAAAAAAAACACTCGAGAGCTTCGAGGAATCAAAAGATTCCTCGAAGCAAGAGTAGATAGCCTCCTGTCTGCTGGTCTCTCGACGCAGATTAGGCACCGGCCGCTTCTTTTGCAGCATACATTACATCAAGGGTAATTCGTGTGACACCCTGCTCTTTGGCAAATTTTTCAGTATTTCGTTTAATTTTACCTCGAACAAAGCCCGGTACTTTTTGTAGTTCGGCAAGTCCATCAGCTGCCCAGGCAACACCATTTTCACTAGATAATTCCTTCGAAATGACCTCTTTCGTATCATGACCACCAAAAATTTCTAATAAATGATCCTCCATACCAAGCGTAAATGAATTATAGACTAAATCAGCAATTTGATTCGTTCCCTCATAGCCTAAGAAGGGGCGAAAACTCAGCGGAAAGTTTTGAATATGCACCGGCGCCGAAATAACCCCACAAGGAATATCAAGGCGTTTTCCGATATGACGTTCCATTTGCGTCCCGAAAATAGCGGCGGGTTCAACACGTGCAATAACATCACCAACTTGTGTATGGTCGTCAGTCACTAAAATTTCATCACAACAGCCGTAGACTTGTTCACGGAACCAATTGCTTTCATGCTTACAGTAGGTCCCGGCACAGGAGACACGAATACCCATCTCGCGTGATAAAATTTTCGTCATTGCTGCTGCATGGGTCGCATCCCCAAAAACAACGACCTTTTTCCCAGTTAAATTCTGACAATCGATCGATCGAGAAAACCAAGCAGCTTGTGAAATAAAACGAGTCTGGCTATCAATAAAGGCTTCAACCGCCTCGACGGAGAGTACTGACGTGTCTGTTTCAAAAGCACATTCACGTAAATAGCCAAAAAGCTCCCGGATAAACCCAGCTGTATCGACGAGACCCATAGGGATCGTCTGCGTATATGGCATAGCCCACGCTTCTTTTAAATATTCTGCGGTCATGAGCCCCACCTCACGATAGGGTAAAATATTCACCCAGGCCGACGGAAGACGGTGTAACTCTGTAACAAGACCACCTTCTGGAATAACAAGATTTACCTCGATACCAAGAGCTGTAAGGAGTCGTTGAAGCTCACGCGTATCATGATGATTATGGAAGCCTAATGTAAACATCCCTAAGATATTCACGGAAGGTTTTTTTGTCTTTTGTGGTGACCAGGCCAAATCTTTTTTCGCTTTTTCAATGTAAAAACGGACAACCTGCTCTAATGTGCGATCCGCCGCCTGTAATTCATTGACACGATAATGATTGACATCAGCGAGAAGAACGTCAGCCTCTGATTCTAAGGATGCACGGTTTACAAAGTTTTGGAGGTCTTCTTGCAGAATGCTTGAGGTACACGTGGGGGTTAAAAGGATAAGGTCGGGACGATCTTCCTTATCCTTTCGTGTAATATTTTCAACCACTTTTTCTTGCGAGCCACGTGCTAGGACGTGTCGGTCGACAATACTCGCAGTAACTGGTGTAAAATCACGTTCTCGCTCTAACATAGAACGCATAACATTAAAATAGTCATCACCCAATGGTGCATGCATAATAGCATGCACATTTTTAAATGAACTGGCAACACGCAGGGTCCCAATATGTGCAGGACCGGCATACATCCAATAACATAGTTTCATATAACACCTCAATGACCTTGAAAATTCAATAAAAACATACTAGAAAAAACGTGTTGAGAGGGGTCAATAGACCTAGCACTTCGGGGCCTCAACACGAAAAAAGCGTCGTGGCACATGACGCGCCATGCTCTCGGCGAACGACGGGACTTGAACCCGCGAATAATGGAGTCACAGTCCATTGCCTTACCACTTGGCTACGCCCGCCTTGACGAGGGCTTCAAGCACTCGTTCATTTTTCGCAAGTATACAAGCAGTTTTTGACGTCTGTCAAGTTTTTCAAAGAAAACGGGGTGCATGACATCAAAAGTGCTGCTTCTACATATACAGTACGGCAAAGACCGTAAAAATTAAAGGGAAGACCCTAATCCTACGTAAGATCCGTAAAAGAAAATAGCAAGTAAACCGATAGCTGCAAGACCAACTACCGTTCCAACAAGCCACAATGGAATTCGTCCAGTAGTTCCAGTGTTCGACATTTTTTTTCTCCTAAAAGAAATGCAGCACAACGAAAGGTGCGCTTAGTTAAAGATATAACTTGAAAATAAAACCGCGAGTACAAAGATTAAAAGTAAACCCCAGTAAAGACTCGTACGGTTTAATTCAACTGATTGTTTGTTTGGGTTCGGCGTAGACATAAAAAGTTCAAGCGTAAAAAACGTTCTAACGTTGAATAAACTGCATTGCAGTAATTGATCCTAAAAAGAAAACTGTTGGAACAGCAAGTGCGTGGACTGCGAGCCAACGTACAGTAAAAATAGGATAAGTCGTCGGTTGTTTTGTAGTCATGATAAGAAAAATTGACGTGATGATTTCTAAAGAATCCTCGAGAAACTTCTATTCTTTCGAGCAGTTTCCACAAAAGCGGAAACGAGCGAAAAGAACGAAAAAACAAGATTAATCAACTTGTGAAAGTTGTTTTACTTGTTCTAAAGCATTAAAACGATCTGTAATTAATGGAGCTTCTTGACGATCTTCCGTGAAATACTCATTTGGTCTTGGACTTCCGAAGACATCGTATGCTAAACCTGTACTTACAAAAAGCCATCCTGCGATGAAAAGAGATGGAATTGTAATACTGTGAATAACCCAGTAACGAATACTGGTTAAAATATCTGAAAACGGACGTTCTCCTGTAGCACCAGACATGGGATACTCCTCATTGAAATTATACAAATAGTCAAGCACAGCCTTCGAAAGCTAGGTGTTTGATAGGTAATATCTCTTAGTATAATAGCCACAATTCCACGAATCAAGGTTTACCCGAAACAGGCAAGTTTATATGGAGGGAAAACAAGAGCGCGAGCTTCCGAGGGCATTGACCTCCACACGACACATCTTTTCACCGGTCAACGGTGTGAGAGAGACCCAAGCCGACACACCGAGTCCTTGTTGTGTATGCGGTGTCGAGTCCTCCTTTACGCGAAGTGCACTCGTTGACCCCTGCCGCCTTACCCGGTACACTATAGGACAAGACCGCCCTTGTGACGAAATTGGTAGACGTGCCGCGTTGAGGTCGCTGTGCCCTTTTTGGGCGTGCCGGTTCGAGTCCGGCCAAGGGCAATGTGAGAGGTGTATCATATTATTTGAAGGGGAAGGTCAGCCACCCCCACTAGGCTGTCTTGTATATTCAAACAAGACAGCCTGGTAGGAGGATAGGACAAACTACCGCGAAAAGACCTTATTTTTTCGCTAAGAATTCTTCAGTGAATTCTTTGATAGCTTCTTTTAAAAGTGCTTCTGCATCCGTATTCAGTGCAGATGTTGATGCGATAATTTCACCATATTTTGCTTTGCTTATTGCTAAATACTTACGGAAACCTTCAAGGTATTCACGAACACTCGCTACTGGGATTGTGTCTAAATATCCATTTGTTCCAGCATAAATACTTGCAACTTGGTCAGCAACTGAAAGTGGAGATGCTTGCGCTTGTTTTAATAACTCACGTAAACGAGCCCCACGAGCAAGTTGGTTTTGTGTTGTCTGGTCTAAATCAGAAGCGAATTGTGAGAATGCTTCAAGTTCAGCAAATTGAGCTAATTCTAATTTTAACTTACCAGCAACTTGTTTCATGGCTTTGACTTGTGCAGCAGAACCTACACGAGATACTGAAATACCTACGTTAATCGCCGGACGAATACCAGAGTTAAAGATATCTGCAGATAAGAAAATCTGCCCGTCAGTGATCGAAATAACGTTTGTTGGAATATATGCCGAAACATCACCCTCTTGTGTTTCAACAATCGGTAAAGCTGTCATACTACCACCACCTAACTCATCACTTAATTTCGCTGCACGTTCTAATAAACGAGAGTGTAAGTAGAAGACGTCACCTGGGTATGCTTCACGACCTGGCGGACGACGAAGAAGTAATGACATTTCACGGTATGCTTGTGCTTGCTTCGATAAATCATCATAGATTGTTAACGTATGACGACCTGTATACATGAAGTATTCAGCTAAAGCGGCACCAGTATACGGAGAAAGATATTGTAAGGTTGCTGGAGAATCAGCTGTTGCTGCAACAATGATTGTGTAATCCATCGCGCCACGTTCTTGGAGCGTGTTCACGACTTGAGCAATTGATGATGCTTTCTGACCGATGGCAACATAGACACAGACTACGTTTTTACCTTTTTGGTTTAAGATTGTATCGATCGCAACCGCAGTTTTTCCTGTTTGACGGTCACCGATGATTAATTCACGTTGACCACGACCAATAGGAATCATTGCGTCGATCGCTAATAAACCAGTTTGTAATGGTTCATAGACTGAACGACGAGAAATAATACCAGGAGCAGGTGATTCGATTAAACGAGTTTCACTTGTCGAAATGGCACCTTTTCCATCAATCGGGACAGCCAGTGAGTTTACAACACGACCGAGATAGCCGTCACCTACTGGAACTTGGGCGATTTTCCCTGTTGCACGAACTGACGATCCTTCTTGAATTGCTAAGCCTGTCCCCATGAGTACCGCACCAACGTTTTTCGTTTCTAGGTTTAATGCGATCCCAATCGTTCCATCTTCAAACTCAAGAAGTTCACCAGCCATAACTTTCTCAAGACCATAAATACGAGCAATACCATCCCCTACTTGGAAGACAGTTCCCACATTTACGACTTGGACCTCTTGTTGGTATTGTTCAATTTGTTGTCGAATAATACTGCTAATTTCGTCCGGTCTAATTTTAACCATTCATAGACTCCTCACATGGTACTGTGTTTGAAAGACGTGTCCCAAAAGAGGACACGTCAACATCGTACGGGTTTTTTCTTTGTACTCACTCGATTTAACGAGGAGTGTAATTCGTGAATAGAACAACATTAAAATTATTCACTGATTCGTGAAAGGTTGCATCAAGGCCTTGCGTTAATTTCTCACGCACCCTCGCGAGGGCGAAACCAATGACCTTTTGAGATACTTGTGCAACCGCTTTTTGTTGTTGAAGACGAAGTGTTTCGTCCTTTAACTCGTAAAAACGTGCTGTATCTTCTTGTGTTTGATTTTGAGAGTTACGTGTTTCTTGTGCAGCGTTCGCTTTCCCCTGTTCACGAATAAGTAGAGCTTTCTTCTGTGTCAGTTCTAACTGTGTCCGTGCGTCCTCCAAACGGGCTTGAGCTTCTTTTGCTCGTTGTTCCGCTTGCTGGAGAGAATTCACGATTAATTGTTTACGGTTGTCGAGCAGAGAACGCAGAGCGTCCCCAATAAAGGTTACGACAACACCAATGACAACAGCTAGGTTAATAATGTTTGTTTCTAAAATGTTCCCATTGAAACCAAAACCCTCACCAAGAGGCAAGTGCATCAAAAGGATAAGATGATTCATACAAACCTCCCGAAGTATGTCTTTGTCATTGCATGGATAGAACCAATACAATTACTTATGTAGTTGTGCTTTCTTACGATACAAATGGGTTCGCGAATAATAAAGCAAGCGCGACAACAAGACCATAAATTGTCAGAGATTCCATGAAGGCGAAACTTAATAAAAGCGCACCACGGATTTTTCCTTCCGCTTCAGGTTGACGAGCGATACCTTCAACAGCGTAACCAGCAGCTGTTCCTTGACCCATACCCGGACCAATAGCAGCTAAACCAACAGCTAAACCAGCAGCAATAACAGAAGCAGCAGCGATAATTGGGTTCATGATCTTATCTCCAAATAGAATGATTCAACTTTATACTAACAAAAAGAAGCACCTTTGAGAACTCCCCCTGCAGGAAGTCTTCAAGGTCATCCCTTGTCGTAGAAAATTCTTTATACAGTACAATGTATTTTTTTTACTGAAACCTTTTTCATGGTTCGGCTCTTTAGGCCACAGGACACCGACATGCATCCCAGGTGTTTAGAGCTTTATTGACTTTCCGTGAAGAAAGTTGTCAATTAGTGGTGATCTTCCAGAGACTCACCAATGTAGGCACCCGCTAATGTCGAGAAGACAAGCGCTTGAATCGCACTTGTAAACAGACCTAAAAGCATCAGAGGGATTGGTACAACAAGTGGTACTAAAGCAATTAATACACCTACTACTAATTCATCCGCTAAAATGTTCCCGAATAAACGGAAACTTAATGAAAGAGGTTTTGTAAAATCCTCTAACACGTTAATCGGTAATAAGAAGGCTGCGGGTTGAATGTAGCGTTTAAAGTACCCTAAACCCTTCTTACGAAGACCAGCGTAGAAATAGGCAATCGACGTTAAAAGAGCTAAGGCTACCGTTGTATTAATGTCATTCGTTGGTGCTGCAAGTTCACCATTCGGAATCTCAATCAAACGCCACGGAAAAAGAGCTCCGGACCAATTCGACACAAAAATAAATAAGAAAATAGTCCCTAAAAAAGGAACCCATGATACATAGTCTTCCTCACCAATTTGTGTTTTTGCTAAGTCACGAATAAATTCTGTGATATATTCTGTTAGGTTTTGTAATCCTTCTGGAGCTTGGGGCTTTAAGTTTGAATTTCCTAAAAAAGAAATCGCCGCAATAATCCCTAACACGACCCAGGTCGTAATCAGCACCTGACCATGCACCTCGTAGGCGCCAAAGCGCCAGTAATAGTGCTGACCAACCGAAACTTCGGCAAGATCAAACATTGCGTTTGTAAACATGAGGGTATACTCCAATAGCACATTTATCACCTTATAGAATAGATCTTTTCTTCGCGACATGCAAATCGGCCTGGTTCCGTGACGACGGTAGGATTCTTTTTATGCTTTCATCAAAAGAGTCGTGTGGATGGTTTCAGAATAGGTATACCTTTGATACCTTGTACCACGTGCTTTTAGTCTCCTTGGTTTTCTTTGTATTTACTTTGTCATAGTATCCTTCACTGACGGATTATCCATGCAATAGATAGGTACACTAAAAGACCCAATCGCAGATTTAAATATAACCGATCAGAAAGGTACATAGACCACCTATAAATAGATATTATAGTTTATAAACCCTATAGGTACCCATTGGCGAGTAAATACCCTGTATTTACTCGCCATATACCCCCTCTATAAAGGTAGGGATACCCTACCTATTGAGACAGTGTTTTTTCCTTATAAAATAAGGCTTTTTGAGGGGTCACTTTTTTATTTTCACAAAGTTGTGCACAACTTTGTGAAAGTTAAGTTTAACTTTGTCTTTTTGTGTCTTTTTTTACGAAAAACGGATGTTTTTTGTCGGCAGGAGGACAGGTTGTTTCGGTTTCCAATGCATGTATACTTGCATACTTCTGAGGAGTCTATTTTATGCCTCCCCCCTGTGTTTTACCTCTTGTATAATTCTTCATTCAAGGGTATACTTTTGATGGGTTTATGGCATCTGTAATGTTATCTGTTGAATCCTAGGAGGCCTTACTAGGAGCACTAGTAGGACACGATGACACTGCCAGATGTTACGAACCCTTCGAACAGCGACACCTGAGGTCTGTTCTTCTGGATGCACGTGTTTACGCGTAAGTCCTTGATCCTTGAATAGGCGGTACCCAGATTCGAACTGGGGAATAAAGGATTTGCAATCCTCTGCCTTACCGCTTGGCTATACCGCCCGAAACTCGCGACTGGCTTTTGCTGCTTCATTGTTTCTCCAGACACGAGACCCTGTCATTAAAATTGCGGAATTGCTTCTTTTAATCGCATGCGGGTGTTCTCTCTTCTTTATACTACCACACAAGATTCCTTCTTGTAAACACTACGACTCTATGGCTGTTCGGTGACACCCTCACTCGTATTTTATAATCGAATAAACTTTCTTTAGTACCATGTACCTTTTTAACGAACAAGGAGACCTCAGAGGAGAAAACGCCGAACGGCGTTTTCTCTGGACTCGTCGTATTTTTTTTTTCGACCGCTCACTGAAATGCTCAATGAAATAACTATTCCCCTCATTTTTCCTTTATGACACCCTATCGAGCTCTACGTTATCGATTACACGCATTCCTACCCCATTTACTTGATGTCCAAACACTCAACTTTTACAGATTTCTGAATGAGGGTATTCCGAGAAGTTTCGAAACAATTAATCCTATCGACGCACCCTTCCCCCACGAATCGAGTCGTCTTGTTTTTGACATAAGGACCCTTCGCGTCGTAAGCCCGAAAGAAAAAGCGCGGGAAGCGATCCAGCAAAGAATACCCTATGAGGGTAAAGTCTATGTTAAGGCAAGTATTTTAAGTGGAGAGACTCCCTCGGGAAAAGCCCAAGAGGTATTGCTTGGAAATATCCCTTTCATGACGCCGTCAGGTCATTTTATTATTAATGGTTCTTCGCGCGTTATGGTCAACCAAGTAGTCCGACGCCCCGGACTGTATTTAAAAGAAACCCGTGAGGACTCGAGATTTCAGACAAAGCATGTTATCTTTGTTGATTTTCTGTGCCGTCGTGGGGCGTGGGTGCGTATTCAATGTGATAAAAAAACACGTTTTTGGCTATGTTTAAAGAATGCGCCAAAACTTAATTTAGATCTTTTTATTGGGGCACTGGCTCTCGTCGAAGAATACGTGGACTTTCGTGATGTGGAAACCAGCGATCAAGTGGCCATTCTTTGCAGGCTTGAACTACGCTTAGTCAAGCTGCTCAGTTTGACCGAGCGACGATCCGTTCGACAACCCCCTCTCACTGGGCAGCCCGGGGAAAAGATTTTTTACTTCTTAAAGACACGCTTTAAAGACCCAAGATTGTATACGCTGGGGCATTCAGCACGCCAGCAAATTAATCGGAAATTAGGCTTAACGGAGGAATCTTTACAACTGACCGCGAATGACCTTCGCAAGACAAAACAGTATTTACTGGAAATTGTTCAAGGGTCGAGAATTGTTGATGATATTGATAACTTAGCTAATCGTCGTGTTCGTCCAGTGGGTGACCTGATGGAAATGCAGTTTGATTTGGCTTTAACTCGTGTAGAAAAAAGTGTAAAAAAGCGTTGGGGTCGTTTAAAGGGTCCTTTATCCGTACTGACGCTTATCGATTCAAAACAATTCAATAAAACATTTCGGGAGTTTTTTGGTCCTACCAACCCATTAGCCCAGTATCTTGACCAGTTAAACCCATTATCAGAAGTGACACATAAACGTCGTATTAATGCGACAGGTCCTGGTGGGGTAAGTCGAGATAATGCCAATTTAGAAATGCGAAATATTCATGCAACGCATTACGGGCGGATTTGCCCTATTGAAACACCAGAGGGAAAAAACGCTGGACTCGTAAATACCTTGACAACCTACGGTCGTGTAACGGTAAATGGCTTTATTGAAACACCCTATTATCGGGTTTTTCGGGGCCAGGTTCAAAAACGCCCGGGTCCCCTGTATTTTACAACACCGCAGGAGCAAACACACGGAGTACGTATTGCGCCCCCGGATTTAGCACAAGATCCGAGTAATAGTTTCCCAGATATCCTCTTACCAGCGCGGATGGCCTCGGAAGCTCAAGAGGATTTTCTGCGTATTGATCGTGAGGAGATTGACTATACGCCGATAGCCCCGTCGCAATTACTGTCAATCGCGACTGCATTAATTCCTTTTTTAGAGCATAATGACGCAAACCGTGCGCTGATGGGATCAAACATGCAACGTCAAACAGTCCCATTAATGCGTCCCGAACGTCCAATTGTAGCGACCGGTCTGGAAGGGCTCGTGGTCGGTGAATCTGGACATATTATTCAGGCACGCGAGGCTGGCATTGTTTCCTATGTGAGTGGAAGGCACATTCACGTCCACACAGAACTCATTGCATCCGAGATTGTACAAGGACCAGCCCCCTTGTCTTTAAAGAAACAGTCGCCAACATCTTTCCCGGGGGTGACGCGCCTAAAAACGATGCCTCTGCACGTGCTGCCGGCGAAGGCTACAGGAGGCACAAAAAACTCCGAAGCCTTCTTTTGGCCGAGCGGTAAGAGCTACGAGCCCCAGGAGCCGCGAAGACAAAAAACACGTTATACCTTACAGGCCTATGACCGCTCAAACCAATCAACAGCAATGGTACAACGCCCGAGTGTTTTTGAGGGCGACTGGGTCCAAAGAGGAGATTTACTCGCCGATTGTGCGGCCAGTATGGGAGGAGGCTTAGCTCTCGGGCATAATTTGATGATTGCCTATGTTCCTTGGGAGGGCTATAACTTTGAGGATGCTGTTGTTATTAGTGAACGTTTAGTTTTCGATGAACTCTATTCGACCATTCATATTGAAAAATATGAAACGGAAGTAAGAAACGTGCCAGGAGCTGTCTCTGAAGTCATTACAAAAGACCTCTTGCCGATCTTTTCTAAGCTCAATCAGACACGACGCGATAAGGCCTTCAATGAGGCCCTAAAAGAGTCCCTCGATCCCAAGGGTATTATTAAGATCGGTAGTTGGGTCACAACCGGGGATATCCTTGTCGGTAAAATTGTTCCTTTAAGCGCAAAACAACGTATATTAAACCCCTATGAACGACTGCTTTATGACATTTTAGGTTATAAGGTTCCAGCCGCAAAAAATGTTTCATTTCGTGTACCAAAGGGGGTTCAAGGTCGTATTGTGAATACGCAAGTTCTTAAGAGTCTTAACGTGATCCCTCGTTATCTCGGAAAAGAGCTTCTCCGTATTACGCTTCAAAGTGGAAACGGGAAGGCGATCGTGCCGACGAGTCTGACGCTGAAGGTGCGCCTTTTTATTGCAGAAAAACGATGTATTCAAATCGGAGATAAAGTGGCGGGACGTCATGGAAATAAAGGGATTATCTCCTGTGTTCTCCCCCGTCAAGATATGCCCTATTTACCTGATGGAACAGCCGTGGATATGGTTTTAAACCCTCTGGGTGTACCCTCTCGTATGAATGTCGGGCAAGTTTTTGAGTGTTTATTAGGATTAGCAGGGAGCTACCTCGGACAAGAATTTCGTATTACACCATTCGATGAACTCTTTGGTGCAGAAGCTTCCCGGAGCTTAGTCTATTTAAAGCTCTACCAAGCTCGCCTTAAAACGCAACAAAAATGGCTCTTCCAGCCAAATTTCCCTGGAAAAATGCGCGTCTTTGACGGGCGTACGGGGGAAGCCTTTGATCAGTTTGTTACTGCTGGGAAGGCCTATATGCTGAAGCTCGTTCACCTAGTAGACGAGAAAATTCATGCTCGTGCGACTGGAACATATGCCATGATTACGCAACAGCCGGTCGGAGGGCGGGCAAAGCACGGTGGACAACGTCTTGGAGAGATGGAGGTTTGGGCCTTAGAAGCATTTGGTGCGGCCTACACCCTACAAGAATTATTAACGACAAAATCAGATGATTTAGATGAGCGGGAAACTCTCATGTCTACAATTACTGCTCCCCCACTCGTGAAAACTTTTTTTAAGGTCGACCTCACTGGTGGGGAAGAGGCCATCCTAAAAACAGTGTTAACGGCGCCACGTCCGCCACTCTCAGAGAATCTGACGCTTACACGGAAGTATAATTTAGGAACTTCCGAGGCATTTCGTCTCCTTCTCTTAGAACTACAATCTCTCTGTTTAGATGTTGGAATCTATGCCCTCACAGGACAAGACGATGTTCTCGGCCTTGTAAACCGACAACCACTTGATATCTGTAGGGTAGAAGTTCCCTTAGAAAACCCTCCGGATGAAAACGAACCGCAAAAGAAACATAGGACGCAAGCGGACAAAGAGGATAGAAGGCGCGGCCGCTCTTCTTGACGAGAGGCTCGATATCTCGAGCCTTTCCAGAAGTGATTTAAGAGGAAAAATTCGTGTCAACTTATTATCAAGAACGTGATTTACACTTACGGGAACGCTTTTATCAAGATCAACGAGTTGTTTTTGATTCGTTGATTATCGGATTAGCCTCCCCACAACAAATTCAGAAATGGACGCAACGCCAACTCCCAAATGGTTCAAAATACGGTGAGGTTCTCCATTCAAAAACTGTTGATTACAAAACATTTAGACCCCTACGAGGTGGATTATTTTGTGAACGTATTTTTGGCCCCATGGCTGACTTGACATGCTATTGCGGAAAAAAACGACCAAATAAAGACATTACCTTTTGCCCAGAATGTGAGGTGGAATATACAACATCAACAGTTCGTCGACGTCGGTTAGGGTACATTGAGCTTTTTTCCCCAGTGACTCATATTTGGTATCTCAAAGGGCGACCAAATTATAGTGCAGTGCTCTTGAACAAGAAACCAAAAGCTATTAACAACTTAGTCTACTGTGTCGATATATTACTGGATCCTCATCATGCGGGTATTCTTCCAGAAATCCACATTGCACCAGGACAAGCGATCTTGGGTGCGAATTCGGTAATGAAGTACCGTCCGGGGCAAGCACTTCCTGTCGCTTCGGCCTTTTGTTGTGACATATGGCAACCCGCGAGGTTGGCCAGTTATTTTGACCCGCAGGTGCAACCCGGGGATCACCCGTTATGGTATTATGAGAGCATTCCAACAACGACACCGCCTGCACGTGATCCTTTTGCGTTAAAGAAGGACTATGAAACAATCCCGTTTTCGCAGCTGCTCCAAAGCATCCTCGTAAGCCGGGAACAGGCAATTCGTAATCTCACTGCGTTGACTGGTGCCCATGCGCTTGCAAAACTCTTAAATCGTTTAGATCTCGTGGCGCAAATGCGTTTCTTAGCCTTTGAAATCCGTGCCCTTGAGCGACCGATCGAGGAGTTGTCCCGTGTTTGGATTAAATTCCCCACGCACAACCGTCGTTTACGTCTATTATTACGCCGTCGTCTCAAATATATGCGTCGTTTTAAAATGATTACCACCTTTTATCGAACGCAAAAAAACCCCGCTTGGATGGTTTTAGCCTCTATTCCAGTCCTCCCTCCGGATCTTCGACCAATTATGGTTCTTGATGAGCAGGTGATGTCTTCTGATTTAAATCGATTATACCAACGTGTACTATTCCGAAATAGACGTATGGCACAATCAACCCTTTTAGACATGACCAATGTCGGCTATAATCAACGCTTATTACAAGAAGCGGTGGATGCCCTTTTTGAGAACGGGAAGGGAGGTACCCCGGTTGTTTTAGGGACAAGTGATAAACCATTAAAATCATTAGCCGAGCGTTTAAAGGGAAAACGTGGACGCTTCCGTCTCAATTTATTAGGAAAACGTGTTGACTACTCGGGTCGTTCAGTTATTGTTGTTGGGCCCAAAATGCACTTACATGCCTGTGGGTTACCTCGTGAAATGGCGCTTGTATTATTTCTGCCCTTTTTAGTGCGACGTTTAATTGAGAAGGGCCACGCGAAAAATATAGCCCAGGCAAAACGCTTTATTAATTACGAGCATTTGTTTATTTGGCCACTGCTCAAGCAGATTATGAAAGAACTGCCGGTATTACTCAACCGTGCTCCAACATTACACCGATTAGGTATTCAAGCCTTTCAACCCCGTCTCGTGGCCGGAAAAGCGATTCTTTTACACCCCTTAGTCTGTAGTGCTTTTAATGCCGATTTTGACGGAGACCAGATGGCTGTCCATGTTCCGTTATCCTTTCATGCCCGTGCGGAAGCATGGAAACTTCTCTGGTCACGGAATAATCTGCTCGCCCCAGCAACTGGACAGCCCATCCTCACTCCCAGCCAAGATATGGTTTTAGGGTGCTACTATTTGACAACAGATGGGTACATCAAAGCAGAGAACGAAGACCAGGCAGTGACCCCCGCGATTTCGCGACCAGAACGTGTCGGTCAGGGTTTATACTTTGCTGACCTCTATGACGTTGTTCATGCCTTCAGTCATGAGCACATTGCACTCTTTTCCTTAATTTGGGTGAAGATGGGCCCACATATTCAAAGTGAAACAACCCTGCTGGCAGAAGCTCCCTTAGAGGTTCAAGTCATGGCAAACGGGGGTGGACTATTTCTTTCAGCCGCGCGTCAGGAACGGGTGGCCTTCACAGGATCAACTGACCAAGAAACCTTCCAACAAGCCTACATCCAACTTTGGCACCACTATGTACGTACAACGGTGGGCCGAATCCTTGTAAATAATCTTGTATATGCCGCCGAGGCACCTTTACCACTGCATGTACAGCGACGGGTAAAGCTCGATCTGAAAGATGCTTTCGATCTAAAATTGAACGATACGCTCGCTCAGGAATTAAAGGAAGCTCCCATCCTCAGAGAGTCTTCATGGAAAAAGCTTTTAGCTCTCTATAAAACACCAGAAACAAGAAAGGCATTTCGAGGAAAACTCGAAGAAAAACTTAAAGAAAAACTTTAAGTTTTTTTGTTCTGGTCGGCCTGGCTGCCTCGTTCGATTTTTTAGTGTGAAAATGTTATGAATACCATGCCTTTCTTTTTTAACCATTGTATAGATAAAGGACGCTTGAAACGGATGATCTTGTGGTCATTAACGTATCAAGGTGAGCATAAAACCCTTCAATTAATTGAAAATTTAAAGACATTGGGTTTTAAGTATGCAACCTATGCAGGCGTTTCGCTCAGTATCGATGATTTAAGTATTCCTCCAAAAAAGAAAGTAGCCGTTCTTGAGGCGGAAGGCTTCGTTGCGGAAGGGGTCCAAGGCACCCTACGAGGTGATCGTAGTGTAATTGAAGGACTTCAAAGTGTTATTGATACCTGGCACCGGACAAGTGAAAACGTAAAAGATCATGTTATTGATTATTTTGAAGCAACCAATATCCTCAACCCAGTGTATATGATGGCCTTTTCTGGAGCACGTGGAAACGTGTCACAGGTGCGTCAGCTTGTCGGAATGCGTGGTCTCATGGCAGACCCGAATGGGAATATTATCGGTTACCCTATTCGAAGTAATTTTCGCGAGGGTTTAACCGTCACCGAATATATGATTTCATGTTATGGTGCACGGAAGGGTGTTGTTGATACTGCATTACGAACAGCCGATGCTGGCTATTTAACACGACGTTTAGTTGACGTGGCGCAACATGTTGTTGTTCAAAAGGGGTCCTGTGGAACACGTCGTGGTATTACAATAGCGTCCTTATATGATGGGCGTAAGAAGGTCATTTCGCTTGCCGATCGTCTCTTAGGACGTGTCTTAGCGGCAGATATCGTGGAGGACCGAAAAGTTCTTGGTGTGCGTAACCAAGCGATCTCTGAAAATTTTGCTCTTCGTTTAAGTCAATTAAGTGAACAGGCAGATCCGCGAGCACCGCTTACTATTACTGTCCGTTCACCATTAACCTGTGACCTTCCAAGGGGGGTATGCCAACTTTGTTATGGCTGGAGTTTAGCGCAAAGTTCCCTCGTTACCTTGGGTGAGGCTGTTGGGGTTATCGCCGGGCAGTCTATTGGAGAACCAGGAACACAACTTACAATGCGAACATTCCACACTGGGGGTGTATTTACCGGTGATGTTCAAGATGAATTCCGTTCACCGCACGCCGGCGTCGTGCATTTTCCAGAACCATTGCACGGTCTCCTGGTTCGAACCTCTTACGGGCAAATTTCTTTTCTTGTAAAAATGGCAGGGACCTTATTACTGGTGGATAATCAAAGACGACGACAGACTCGAATCCATATTCCAGTGCATACTGCCTTATTTGCTCGTGAGGGTGAATTTGTCCACTCGAACCAATTACTTGGACAGTTTGGGGATCTTGATAATCAACAAAATGAACGTGTAAAAACACGTAAAATTGTAGCCTCCCTCAGGGATGGTGAAGTTTTTTTACAACAGGGGAGCGACTCGCAAGGAGGGCTCTCGGTGAAGGCCTTACAAAAAAGCTACTCGGAGCCTAAGGCGCTCGGAACTCTTTGGGTTTTGGCTGGAAAATATCTTACGCAGAACCGACGTCTTCTTCCCTTATTTAAAACATCGGGACACATTGTAGAAGCGGAATCCGTACTGAGTCGTATGAGTATCCTGTCTAACATTGAAGGTTTCATTACACATCAGCCAACGGGTGGACCGGAAGGGCGTGCGCCCCAAGACTATAGGCTCTTTCCCCCAACACCAATCGAAGGTTTACAGCAGCCCGGTGCTTTTCCTTCTGGCCCGAAGGCACACGGTCTCCGTCTGCCCGTATTCGGGGCCACGCGGACACTGTCGACACCCTATAGCCATGTCTTAGGGCGTCGCCTCTTCTCGAACGGAAGCAAAGAAACCTTTGTGTTACTCAATGCAAGAGGATCTTTGGCTCACTACGGTCGACCTTCTTCGAAGCCCTCCAGCCTTCAAGGCTTCAACCTACAGAAGAGCAAGGCCTTTACTCCGGTTTCCTTATTTTATTTTCATGACGATTTTAAAACACAGGGTGGGGGGGAACTTTGGTTCGATCCCTCGCTTCTTGCTCTAAAGCGTTTTCAAGGCTTTCTTTTTTGGGTGCCCTCCCTACAAAAAAATAATAGCCGCATCAAACGAAACAGTGGGACGCAACTACAAGGTTGGCAACAGCGCCGATCACGGGGTATTACCAAACCTTTGACACCTCAAGCAGTCATTAGAACCCGTCAAGGGTTGCGTTGGGTGCAAAAAAATGAACCCCTGTATACAATGCATACAGTACAAGGAACCCAAAAAACATATAATGCAGCGGTTTCTGGTCTTTTACAGTATGAGACACAGGAAACACGAAAGGCCCTCAGACAAAGGAGTACAGTGCAAGTTGCCTCTCTACCACAGCTCAATCCCTTAGCAAAAAACGATTCTCGGTTCTATAAGATGACGCCGGTGGCAGCCCGTTTGACCCCATCAAAATCTTTGGCAGGTCAATTCCCCTTCCCATACTCTAGTGTGCGTTGTCCCCTTCAAACCAAACTAGGTATACATCCAGGGTGGGTTTTTCTCCCTGCACTTACAGCTTTTAAGCGAAAAACAGTGTTAATGAGATCTACCGTGTCCTCGCCCGATCTGCCACATTTTGATGGTGACCGAGTTACCTTTACACCATTTTTATTAAACACGGCCAGAGCCTCACAGAGCACGACACCTCGTGCTCCTGACTCACCACAGACACCGAGGACGAGAAAGCTTTATAGTTGGGTAACAAAGAAGACGCATTGCGAGTCTCTTGAGTTGCCATGTTTAGACCGTTTACGAGCTTTAGCTTGTTTACGTCATCCTCATCTTTTAAAGGGGACCTTCCTGCGTACAAAAGAGATAACCGAGCAAGTTGGTGTCTTTTCCGTCTTCCATTATGCACAATCGCCCTTATATGGTTTATTCGCGCCAACTAGTCTTAATGGACGAACAGTACGATTATCCTTTTCAGCGTTTACTGGGTGGGTTTATAGTAGATTAAATGTTCCGTCACCGAGGGGCTTCCCTCAAGGACTTCTTCATGCGAAAAAATATACCGCAAAAAATATTTCTTCCTATCATGTCAAGTCGACGCTCATCCTCCTCTACCGCCCAATTCAAGAGTACTCCTTAACTCGCGTCATCGGTATAAAAAATAAGCTCCAATGGTATCAAAATTTTGAGCAACATGGTTATATGGATTTGCGCGACGTGTCGCATCGTACACGTGCCTTACTACCCCTTTGGAGTAAACAACACCAAACAGTGACTCGTCTGGACCCTCCGGTAAAATTGTTTCGTGTGTTCTCACGTATGCTCCCGGTGAAACGCTACGCGCCAGCACCAACATTTATTTTACGCTTTGTCGTGGACCTTGGGCTCGCAGGAGCTCCTCCCGCAACACCGACAGTAACATGCGAGGCACCATGGAATGCCGTGACGACATACGGCTTAGGTTGGAATCTGTCATTTTACCAAACGGGAGAGGCTAGCTTACTTGGGCCCTGCCATGGAATGATCCTCGCAGGGCAATTCGGGTTTGTACGTCAAGTACCGGGGGTCTCGGAGGGAGAAGTCTATACACGATCGGATAAGAAGTGTATTTTGCTACGATCAGGAGATAGGCGTTCTTTCCAGGTGCCCTATTCGCGAACAGAGGGATCTCCTCCCTATAAGGTTTCGGTCGGACAGCTGGTCCGTTATGGGGATGAAATTTGTCCTGGTATTGCTTCACCAGAATCTGGACAAGTCATTGCCATTGAGGGCGCGCACATTACGCTGAGAAAGGGCCAACCCGTTTTATTTTATAAGACGGGGACCGTCTTACATGTAAAAGACAAGCAATGGCTTGACCTTGGACAACCTCTGGTGACCCTTACCTACCAACGATTAGTAACGGGGGATATTGTCCAGGGGATTCCGAAGGTTGAGCAGGTTTTTGAGGCATCATCGAACCGCCCGATCAAAGGAAATCTCAAACAGCTCCTTGGTTCGACATTTGAAGCCTACAAAAAACGCGCGCCTTACGCTTTAGCGACTCGTCAAAGCCTGGACTTCATTCAAAAGGAGATTATCGAACGTATTCAAAAAATTTATTTATCACAAGGTGTCAGCATTTCCGACAAACATTTTGAGATTATCGTTCGGCAAATGACATCGACGGTAAAAGTTGTGGATCCGGGGGAGACAGGCTTGTTTAGTAATGAGAAAGTCTCATTGAACCGTGTTGAAAATATGAATTTGACCATCAGGAAGGAGGATAAGGGACAACTCGGACTGCCTGCAGATGGTCTGGCACAGTATGAGCCGATCCTCGTTGGGATTAGTGAGATGGCTTTAAATTCAAATAGTTTTTTATCGGCGGCAAGCTTCCAAGAGACAACTCGAATTTTAACTCGTGATTCTATCCTTCGGAAAACAGATTTTTTACGTGGATTAAAAGAACGAGTTATTCTTGGCGACCTCATTCCGGCTGGAACAGGCTTACCTGAAGTCATTGCCTATCGAACGGCCCCTTCGGAACCAGGAGACTTTTATTGGGAACCGAGTCCGATGGAATTTACAGAGATCTTTTCGAACCTGGATGATCCCGCATGGGAACCTATTGCCACGGAAGGACTCGAAGACTCGCCACCTTCCACCCGTGAAAAGGTCTTAGCCCTACTGCTGAAGAAAAAGTAGCAAACATCTGAGGCGCGGCTCGCCCTTCTTTCTGAGGAGGGCGCCTTCGCTTCAGTTTTTAGGTGTGTTTTTAAAGGCATGTGATGTGAGAAACAGACCTACCACCTTCCGTCTATTTTTGGTACACTAAAAACGTATTAAGAACACATTCTATAAAAAGCTGAATTTTTTTAGTAGAGTGTCATTTTTTTTATCTTCTTTTATCAAACGTTTTGTTGGAGAACCCTTATGGCTTTTTTACTTGCAAAATTACCGGAAGCATACGCACCTTTTGATCCAATTGTTGATGTATTACCAATTATTCCAGTATTATTCATTCTTCTCGCGTTTGTTTGGCAAGCTTCAGTAAGTTTCCGTTAATTACGTAGGACCTTTTTTCTTTACAAGTACCATACGAGGAGTTCAATCCGTAGAGGGGAACGTGCGATAGAAGTAAAGTGTCTTGTTGTTTTTCATTTGAGGGAAATCGTTTATTATGCTTACGGATAGTGATATTTTTGTAGCTCTTTTTGTAGCTCTGCTCACCGGTGTTTTAGCTGTACGTCTCGGCGTAGCTCTTTACACGTAATTTGTGGGTGCATCTCGTACCATCAGAACTTGTTGTATTATGAATTTAGAAATTGTTTTTCAATTATCAGCATTAATCCTTATTGTAGCGGCTGGTCCTTTAGTGATTGTTCTTTTGGCAAGTCGAAGTGGGAACCTTTAATTAAAAAAAAGTGGCCTGTTTGTTTCTCGTGTTTGCTGGGGATACCTCGTACCAACGCACGAGAACTCGTGGTGGAGTTGTATGTCTCGACACTTTCCCCTGGGAAGGTAGTACTCTCAATCACGTCCTGTAGGACTCGAACCTACGACATCAGGTTTTGGAAACCTGCGTTCTACCAACTGAACTAAGGACGTTTTCATTCTTTGTAATGTATGAAGGGTTTTTAAAGACGCCGATAAAATGACATTTTTATGAGGCGTATGACCGCTCGGAATGACAGGATTCGAACCTGCGACCCTCTGCTCCCAAAGCAGATGCGCTACCAAACTGCGCTACATTCCGTCGCATCGTAAAAGATGTTTCTATGAAGAGTGTACAAGATCTTTTCCAGAACTGCAAGCAGCCCTTTATTTCCTTTTTTTCTCGTTTCTTTTTTCTTTTGTCGTATGAAAAATTTCACTCTTTACCTATCAACAGCGCCCGTTGTTGCATTATTATGGTTTACAGTTACAGCCGGTTTATTAATCGAAATTAACCGCTTTTTTCCAGATCCTTTGGTTTTCTCTTTTTAACCCTTGTGTCTTGTGCGTCTATGGAGGGTTTCCTGAGATTCAGGAACCTTTGACGCATACATTCTCGCTCATAAACCTCTCTTTTTAGCGGGCCCATGAGTTGTCAGGCGGTCCAATTTATGGTACTATCCTCAATGGAAGCTTCCTCTGGGAATTCACGCTTCCAATTTCTTAAAGTATTCTGTAAACCGTCGAATTTTTGCGGCTGTTTTTATTTCTCTCAAGGGCTTGCCCTTGTTTAAAATACACCGAATAAACACCCATTTTTATGTTTTTCGGAAGAAAGAGTCTAAAAATCTGTGACGTATTTCAGATTGTAAAGCCTTACGCTGCGTATTATGCCTACAATTCAACAACTTGTTCGAGACGCTCGAAAAAAAATTACTAAAAAAACTAAATCACCAGCCTTACAAGCCTGCCCACAACGTCGTGGTGTGTGTACACGTGTGTACACAACAACACCAAAAAAACCAAATTCGGCCCTACGGAAGGTAGCCCGTGTTCGTTTAACAACAGGCTTTGAGGTGACCGCTTATATTGGTGGAATCGGACATAATTTACAAGAACATTCGGTTGTCCTTGTCCGTGGTGGTCGTGTGAAAGATTTACCCGGTGTTCGTTACCACATCGTTCGCGGAACACTCGATACTGCCGCGGTGAAAGACCGTGTTCAAGGGCGTTCAAAATATGGTGTTAAAAAGCCAAAATAAGACAATATTGACGCCTTTTTACTTGTTCAAAATTTAATACAGTGCATTATGTCAGGTAGTAAACCAACAAAGGTCGCTGCGATCCCCGATCCAGTGTATCAAAATCAGTTAATTCAGATGATTGTGAATCGTCTGATGAAAAAAGGAAAGAAAACTGTAGCCTATACATTATGTTATGGTGCTATGAAAAACATTGAAGAAACGACACAGCAAGACCCAGTACAGGTTATTGAACAGGCGATTCGCAATGTGACACCAAGTTTGGAGCTCAAATCAAAACGACGTGGAGGTGCTACCTTCCAGGTTCCGGTACCAGTGACCGGGCAGCGTGGAACCGCATTAGCGATCCGTTGGATTTTAATGGCTTGTCGTAAACGCGCTGGTCGTACGATGGTATCCAAACTTACAAACGAATTTTTAGATGCATCAAAAAACATGGGTGCAGCTATTCGTAAAAAAGAAGAAATGAATAAAATGGCAGAAGCAAACAAGGTCTACTCTACTGGTCGCTTTTAGTCTTCGCTTCGTGCTCCCCCTATTTTTTAACTAAAACATATATTCCTTTTCTATTCGAGGTAGAATTTTTTATGGCTCGCGCAAAATTTGAACGAAAAAAACCACACGTTAATATTGGTACAATTGGTCACGTTGACCACGGTAAAACAACACTTACTGCAGCAATCACTATGGCTTTAGCTGCAAGTATGGGTGGGAAAGGGCGTAAATACGCGGATATCGATTCAGCTCCGGAAGAAAAAGCACGTGGTATTACTATCAATACTGCACACGTTGAATATGAGACAGAAAATCGTCACTACGCCCACGTAGACTGTCCAGGTCACGCGGATTACGTTAAAAACATGATTACCGGTGCAGCACAAATGGATGGAGCGATCTTAGTTGTATCTGGTGCAGACGGTCCAATGCCGCAAACAAAGGAGCATATCTTACTCGCGAAACAAGTTGGTGTACCCAACATTGTTGTCTTCTTAAACAAAGAAGATCAGGTTGATGACGCAGAATTACTCGAATTAGTTGAATTAGAAGTTCGTGAAACTTTAGACAACTATGAGTTCCCGGGTGACGAGATTCCTATCGTGACTGGTTCAGCTCTTTTAGCCCTAGAAGCATTGAGCGAAAACCCACAAATTAAAGCGGGTGAAAACCAATGGGTGGATAAAATTTATGAATTAATGAAACAAGTGGATACTTATATCCCAACACCCGAGCGTCAAACAGATAAACCTTTCTTAATGGCTATTGAGGACGTTTTCTCCATTACTGGTCGTGGTACTGTTGCAACAGGTCGTGTAGAACGTGGAACTGTAAAAGTTGGTGAACAGGTTGAATTAGTTGGTTTACAGCCAACGAAGGCAACAACAGTGACTGGTTTAGAGATGTTTCAAAAATCCTTAGAGGAAAGTATTGCTGGTGATAACGTCGGTGTCTTATTACGTGGTGTTCAAAAAGAAGATATTCAACGTGGTATGGTATTATCAAAACCAGGGTCAATGCTTCCGCATACAAAATTTGAATCACAAGTTTACGTATTGAAAAAAGAAGAAGGAGGTCGTCACACACCATTCTTCCCCGGCTACCGCCCACAATTCTACGTACGAACAACCGATGTAACTGGAAAAATCGAATCATTCAAAGCGGATGACGGGAGTGCTTCAAAAATGGTAATCCCAGGTGACCGTGTTCGTATGGTGGTTGAACTTATTCAACCAATTGCGATTGAAAAAGGGATGCGCTTTGCGATTCGTGAAGGTGGTCGTACTGTTGGTGCGGGTTTAGTTTCAGAAATTATTGAATAAACAGAGCTACGTTTTGGACGCTCTTTGAAGTCCTCCCCAGGAGAAAAAACCATGAGTTTGCATACACTGCTTCAAACCTTTGAAGCAAAAAGTTTGAAAACGACGGTACCACAAATTGATATCGGCGATACTGTAAAAGTTGGTGTTTTTATTCAAGAAGGAAACAAACAACGAGTACAGCCGTATCAAGGGTTGGTCATTGCGCAACGTCGTGCTGGCTTACATAGTACAATTACTGTACGACGCATTTTTCAAGGGATTGGTATTGAACGCATTTTTAGTGTTCACTCACCCGTCCTACAAAATATTGAAATTATCCGTCGTGCGAAAGTACGCCGAGCTAAATTATACTATCTACGAGACCGAGTTGGTAAAGCCACTCGATTAAAACCTCGTACAACAGAGAGTACCCGTTAAATTCGGAAACGCGTGACAGACACACTCTTAGTGTTTTTCATACGTCGGTCCGGGTGCAGGGTCATTAACCATCATCGGAGGAGTATTTATATGCCTATCGGGGTCCCGAAAGTGGAATATCGTCTTCCTGGAGAACCTGAAGCGGACTGGTTGGATCTATACAATTGTTTGTATCGTGAACGCATGTTATTTCTTTGCCAGGATTTAGGTGATGAAGTCGCAAACCAGTTAATTTCATTAATGCTGTATCTGAACACAGAAGATCCAAGCCTGCCCTTCTTTATGTACATTAACTCCCTTGGAGGCTCGGTGACATGTGGTATCGGGGTGTTTGATATTATGCGTTATTTACACAGCGGAATTACAACTATCTGCATGGGTACTGCCTCGTCTATGGCTTCCTTTGTTCTTACAGGTGGAACCTATGGTCGTCGACTATCTTTACCTCATGGTCGAATTATGATTCACCAACCTGAAGGGGGAAGTGATGGTCAAGCTTCCGAAATTCTTTCAGAATCGACAGAAGTGAGTCGTATTCGACGACAGATCGGATTACTCTACGCAATCCGCACGCAACAAACTGTTGAACAGATTGCACAGGATATGGACCGAGATCAGTTTATGTCCGCAGACGAGGCAAAAAATTATGGGTTAATTGACTTTGTTGCGCGTCCAGCTGGTGACGCTGTCCTTGATGATTCCGCAGCCTTAGAGGCCTTTATTAAAGCGTCAGATCCTGCCGGAACATTAAAGAAATTAGCGACGGCTGACAGTATTGCGAAGACGCAAGATGTTATTCGTGAGCTTCCACAAACATGGTCCCGTGAGGACGCAACTTCGGCCGGAGCTTCCTTCAGCGGATTGCAGGAGGCAAGGTCACAGTATACCGGACTTCTCGAGGTGCCAACGGAGCATCCTCCAGAGGATGACAATGAGCAAAACCCATTTGATGTGGTTGGTTCAACGAGTCCGACAAGCGAAAGAACGGAGAATACCCCTCTCCTTCCAACCCTCGAGACGGATGGGAATGCCGATGAAGCCCTCACAATGACGGAACTTCAAGGGATGCTTGGTGATCTTTCTGAGGATCCTTTCACCCTCTTTATCCCGTGGACTGCGGTGCTCGAGAAGACTGATCTGGAACTTCCAGAAACCTATATCGTAAACGAGCCTGCTGCCGATACCGTGGAGGCTCGCGAGGAGGTGAAGGCTGTAACCTTTGAGTCTTTTGACGCGTCCGACCAAGTGGGTGCTGCTCCAGCGGATGAGACAATCCCGTTATTTATTCACGGGCTTTCTGTCGATGACGTCTAGTGTGCCGAGAGAACTCGGGCGTCAGCGCCAACACAACAACAAAAATTTTCTATGACACGAGTAAAACGAGGAAACGTCGCTCGGAAACGACGTAAAAAGATCTTAAAGATTACTGAAGGCTTCCGTGGTGCATCTTCAACGATCTTCCGTACAGCCAATCAACACGCCTTTAAAGCACTCACAAACGCAACACGTGATCGTCATCAACGAAAGCGTGCATTCCGTTCTCTCTGGATTACACGTATTAACGCAGCTGTTCGAAACCACGGACTGAACTATAATGAGTTCATTGCGGGGTTAAAAAAAGCGAATATCCTTTTAGATCGTAAAATGTTAGCACAGGTTGCATTACGTGATCAGGTTGTTTTTGAACAATTGATTGCGCAGGTGCAGGCATCACGTGCATAAGTCTGCGGCTCTTCGCCGAAGTCGCTTGAAAAATGTAACACAGTAAATACAGGATGTCTTAGTTGGTATGAAATTTTCACCACGCCGGGGGAAACCCAAAGCATTTAAACGTCCAATTGCTATTATTCAAAAGAAAGTAACCCAAGAATATTCGCAATGGACTATTGATTATAAGAATGTAGCCTTGCTTCGCAAGCTCATTACAAGTGAAGGGAAAATTATCCCGAAACGTGTCACTGGGATGAGTTCAAAACAGCATCGAGCGATTGCAAACGCCATCAAAAATGCTCGTATGGCTGGACTTCTTCCGTTTATTAGTATTAGCCCGACACGCGGCTAATACTGCAGTCTTCGCAGTTGATCACCCTATGGCAAAGAAAAGTATGATTGCGCGTGAACACAAACGCCAAGTATTAGTTCAAAAATATGCAGAAAAGCGTGCACGTTTAAAAGTAGAGATTAAACAATCGGCTACTCTTGAGGAACGTGCACGTCTCCTTAAAAAGCTGCAAAGTCTTCCAAGAGACAGTTCTCCGGTACGCTTACATAATCGATGTTGCGTTACTGGACGACCAAAGGGATTCTACCGTGATTTTGGCTTGTCGCGCCATGTTCTTCGCGAAATGGCCTTAGAAGGTCTCCTTCCAGGTGTAACAAAATCGAGTTGGTAGTAGTTCCTTCGAGGCGATGAAAAATGGAACCATCTGGTTCCTACCGTCTGACGTATGCGGCCTTTTTCATCGCATCCACATCGGGTAAATTCTGACCACTAAAGACTCTTTATTGGTACTCGAGATAAAAGAGAAAGCTCTCCGATTACGTTCGGCCCCCAGGGGCCTGGGGAGCGTACAGAATTTTTATTTAAGCTCATAAGCTGAAGGTTGTCGGTTCAAATCCTACCTCCACTCATCCTGTAAATTAAAACTATACTTCTTCTGACCATGAACAAAAAAGTTATTATTATAGAAGTGCCAAAACCGATAAGCTCTTAAAGGCGGCCCCCCCTTAACGCAGGATCAAACCGATATGTTAAAGGGGTTGAGTTGCGCCGGGATCGTCAATATGGTTTCAACCCCAAGATGGGGTCATGCTCTCTTACGCGTGAAGTGTCGACTGATTAACAAACAGCTCATTAATTATGTATTTTATGAATTAGAAAGATATTGCTGGCCTGATGTTATGATCAAGGTACGAATCCCAAAAAACGATAAGTATCCATTGACGAGATCAAGCGCTAATTTTTCCTGCTTTACTTTTTCAGGATTCGAGGATGTGAGGCAATTAATAAAACGAACTAATTACGGTGAACGTGTTTTCGGCGAGCTGCACCCTTCAACCTTTATGAGTGCGCGAGTGCTTGCCTTTCCTCTATTCGGACACGGTTACTTCGATTCCACGAGGGTAGTTATTCTGATGGATGGTTACGCATAGTCTGCAATTATCGAATATCGTCGCATCAGCGAACAAACATTCAACGTCAACGAGGTTTATACGGAGCAAGAGAGTTCCCATAATTCCTTTGAAGGAATTAACGCGCAGAGTATTTGTAACACCATTCAGCCCCATCTCGTCCCTTGGTTGCCTTTGTCTTCTGTTAGGCTTGAAGGGGAAGGATACAAAAAAGAAAGGTAAAGAAGCTTAAGTAGTATATGAATCAACCTAAAGAATATAAAAAGAATGTGCCACCGCTCTCATTGATTACTTCTACGAGATGTTATTGGGGAATAGCTTGTATGTTAATAAAGAGGGTAATAAATATGATGGAGGGTTGACCAGTGGATTAATTGTCGAAAAACAAAATATTTTGTTTTCTAGGAGGTATTCCAGCCGCTCGTTCCCGAACGGCTACCTTGTTACGACTTCATTTGAGTCACTAACTCAACCTTAGGCGTCTCCCTCCAAACGGTTGGGCGAACGACTTTGGGCTGAGTCAA